>Ga0194112_10000326_pt1 | contig 68323 bp, 76 predicted proteins | sample TA2MahC400mmetaG_FD_146191 | JGI IMG/M metagenome (GOLD analysis project Ga0194112, IMG submission 146191) | Freshwater microbial communities from Lake Tanganyika, Tanzania - TA2015016 Mahale Deep Cast 400m | ecosystem: Environmental > Aquatic > Freshwater > Lake | place: Tanzania: Lake... | reverse complement strand
TACAACCCTGGCAATAACCTGCTCCTAAAACAAACCACAACCAGCCATTAACCAATCAAAACTATCACCCACAAAACCCGACAACATAAAAATAAAAACTATAGTTCATCTACTTCTGAGAAGTCTGCCCTCTTGTTTTTTTATCAATCTTCTTTATTAACTTTGCCGAGAAAAAAAGAAAGATTTTCCGGATTCAGACTTCTTCACGATGATACGTACAGGCAATTTGGGAATCATAAAACATTAACATAAGAAAGTTACGATAAACCAAAAAATTATTTTTAACAAAATTTAAATACCAAGACCGTTTGAAAAATACGAAATGGATAATAAAAAACTTGGTATAATACTTTTAGCAATCTGTTTAGTAATGGGTTTCCTAGTATTTACTTTCACACAGTCTTTGAACAAACAGGCTCAGGCATCATGCGACTGTACAGAGATGAAAGAAGATGGATTCTGCCCTCACGCTAACAAGACTTCCTGGCCGACATACTTAGGAATTATCATACTCAGTTGTTTAGCAGCCTTAAGCATTTACCTAATATTCTTCGAAAAGTCACAGAAAGAAATAATTTCCACTTTAGAAAATCAGAAACGAGTCCAGACAGAAGAGGAAAAGTTTGATATTCTTCTCAAAGGGCTTAATGATGTAGAAAAGAAAGTCATCAAAGCAGTAAAAGAACAGGATGGGATAACACAACAGACATTAAGGATCAGGACTGACCTGCACAAGTCCAATCTTAGCATAATCTTAGACGGTTTGGAAAAGAAAGGCCTTATCAAGAAGGTTCAGAAGGGAAAGACGAACCAGGTATTTCTTAAAATCAAGTTATAAACGATAAGAAGCCCGAATTTGAGGTTTATAGCCGTTTTTGACCCATCAGTTTAGTCGCTAAAATATATATCCTTTCCAAAACTAACAATACGTTAGGAGGTGGGAAAGCATGAACAACAAAGTCTTGATCGGAGCGGTTATCGCAACGGTTTTGATCATAGGCGCAATCTTCGTATCCGCGCAATTCATAAGCGACGAAGAACCAAAACTTAGTTGCGAAGCAATCCAGTCTGCAGAAGGATGCACACAAAATAGTTGTAACGTCCAATGTGGCGGGAATTGCGGAGTGCCTAGCTGCGGTTGCGGCGGGTAAATTTTTTTTCTTTTTTTTTAGATTTTTTAGAATAAGATGTTAAACAAATAACCTAACAATACTATCTGTGGAACTGTAATTATCGGTAACCATAAAGCAGTTTTCTTTCCAATGTTCGACCATAACAGTCCTATCTCTGTGTAGTCGGTAGCGACTCCAGCCATCAAGAATATGAAGCTATTACCAAAAGCTCCTGTCTGCCTGAAAATCTCAAAAGCTAAAGGAGAACTACCTTCAGAGCATACTTCAATAATAGTAGCCAACGCCAAAGTAACTAACAATCCTATCAATGTAGCGCCCATATATTGATGGAATAAATGAGTAGGTATGAATGCTTGCGCAAAAGATGCCAACAGCATCCCGATAAGAATCCACCAGGTGACCATCTTGTTCAAACTCCAGACTCCTGAAAGCACGCCTTTCACATCTTTGTTGAAATCAAACGTGTAATTCTTCCATCTTTTCTTAACATCTTGTGAAACAGAGAATTTCTTAACAGAAATCTTAGCAGATTTTTCTATCCAACCCTTTTTTTCCAACACTTGATACACTAGTCCTGTGATTATCGCTATGAGTATAGCAGATCCTATTATGAACAATGCTTTAAGCCCAAAAAATCCGAATAGTATTATAGTGATTGTAAAGTTAGCCCACGGAGAAGCTAATAAAAAAGCAATGACTGCAGGAATAGAAGCGCCTTTCTTATGCAATTCGATAGCAATTGCTAATATCCCATGGCTGCAAGCTGACATGAAAAAACCCAAGACAACAGAGTTAAGGATAGTCCTTTTCTTATTAGAAGCCAAATACTTTGCAATATATTCTCTTGGTATGAACCTGTCAATAAGACCACCTATCAATAATCCGAGGAGCACAGCCCACCAGACCAGCTTGAGATACCCTAAAAAAGCATCAAAGAACGGATTAAAAAATTCTACAAAATAAGAAACGAACAAAACAATAATAGTTAAGAAGCTTACGAGGAAAAACTTTTCCTTATACCATTTAGAAGTTTCAGCACACGTAGGGCAATGCTCATCCATGTTTAAGCTTCCATCGGATACTCTTTCTTCACTTCTTTACCATCAACAGTTATTACTCTTACAAGCTTTCCTTTTCTCTTAGCCATCAGCCTTGCCATCGCGAAGTCTTTCTCGTACTGCTTCGGAACTACAAGGTCATTTATCAAGAACTTGTTCACAATTTTCGCTTCTGAGAAGTTTTTGTCAAAGTCGAAAGCGAACTCATCCAAAGCCTCTAACGGCAAAGTTGCAGAGCAGAAGTCTTCTTTTATCGCCCCGCCAGGCTTAGGTATTTTATCCTTTACGTGTAGCTTGAACTCATCAGACTTGATATTCAACAGTATGAAGTCTATCTTGAATTTTTCGTAAACCTTTCTTATCTGTTCAGGATTCAATGTAGTATTAATCTCTGCGGTGTAAAGCTTTCCTCTTTTGGAAAAGTTAGATTCTATGTCTAGTTCTGATTTGAAGTCTCTCGGAGCGATTATCTTCCCTTTAACCTCAGCAGATTTTTTAATATGGTCGGATATTATTCCAAACAAGTCGTTAGACCAGTCCCAACTTGCTTTGATTTTCAAGTCTTTCTTGCCTTTGGTTATTAATAATAGTCCTCTGTCGTATTCCCCTTTTCCGTAACGGGCTAGTTTCTTATGTACGGTATCGTCAGCCTTTCCTTGAGATATTTGTTTTATAAAATTCATTTAACCTCACCTTTCAGCCTCTTCAAATCATACTTGCCCTTGTCAGACTTAGTATACGAAGGGTCTTCAAAAACAGAATATAACAACCTTTCCAAAGTTTCTATACGATCTTCCAATACTTTAACCATCTTCTCAGCTTCTAGTTTGCGTTTCATCTTATCACGTTCCTCCGGGTTGAAAGCATAAAGCCATGCCTGCTTAAGATTCCTAAAAAAATCCATAAAGACTGTCTTAAAAACAGCCATTATTATCACATTCGCCAGCTTAAACGGAAACAACAAAACTTTTGTTACTTTCATAATTCCAACCTCTTCAATTCTATAGATATCGCCTTCTCATTAACCCTAGCATAAGTAGGACATAACACGTAAGGATAACCTTTCTTATTACAATAATCCAAGACTTTCTCGTTGTATTCTGTCACGACATTCAATCCTCTCTTATCCTTGTGGAATATCTCAACATCTTTCAATTCTTTCTTAACTTTAACTTGAAGCTTTAACAACTTCTCTAACCTTTTACTGTTAAGTAAAGGGAGCAAGTCATCATAAATGTTGTTATGAACCTTAACTAAAGACATCGGTTCGCTCGCCTGCTCTAACAATTCTTTATTACGCACTGAGATGAAACCGCCATAACCTAAATTTACAGGCTTCCAACGTCCGAAACTACCAACAATAATATCAGAAAGATTACCATCACATAATACCTTGTCGCCTATGCTCCCAGTAGCATCCTCTATCAGCAAACAATTATTTTTTTTACAAATTTCAGATATTTGCTCCAAAGGCTGCTCTGCAAAATAACCGGCAAAAGACGTCATTATAAGAGCGGAAGCAGTCTTAGCACCTTCCTCTAAAGCCTTAAGGTTAAGCAATCCACGATTAGTCGGCACTTCTTTCAAATCAAAACCTAATAATTTAGGATAAGTCCTGAAAGATATCCAGCCACCCTGATCAGGTATTAGCAAGAAAGGCTTATCATTAACCTTCTTGGCTACAGCCATAGCTATGAATATAGAAGCGTTGCCACGATTAGTAATCCTTACCGCGTTATGCCTGGTAAGATCTTTCAACCTTTGTATGACTTCTTCTCGCATTAAAATTAGTAAAGAAAAAAATGAGTATATAAACCTTACTTGTAAACGTGAGCGTTACGCTTAAGCTTTTCCAACAAACCAGTAGGGCCATAAGTCTGGAACTGATTCATTAAAGAAAATATTGGAAGGTTACCATGCCCGATTAAATATTCTAAATCTTCTTCAGTATAATCATAAGGAAAAATCTTACTCATCTCGTTCCAGAAAGACTCGAAATCTTTCTTCCTATCCAAAAGACCAGACTGCAATTGACCAATATAATCATAGATATGAATACTGCTACCCTTAAAGTCCTCAAACTTTTGTTTAGTAGTGCCTAAGAAATGAATACAGTAAGCTTCCGCAACAGAATCCTTCTTATTATCCTCTGAAGTGAATGCCTGCTCGCACCACAAGTCATAAAAATATTGTACTTTTTCATCTTTAGCTTTTAACATGTTAAACTTCGCATGCTTGAAAGTTCTCTTCCTTTTGGGAGTTAACAATTCTTCTGTCTTTTCTTCAAGATTCTTATCAGGTATAAAGGTTTTAGGAAGTTTCATCGAAAGATACGAAAACAGGGCAGTTTAATAAATGTTCCTTTTACAAGGTTACTAAAAATTTTTAAACACCAAAATCGTAAGAACGTAAAGAATGAGTGCGAAAAAAACGTTTTACGTAACAACACCAATATATTATGCTAATGCAGAGCCGCATATAGGTTCGGCTTACACGACTATAGCCGCGGACATTCTGGCGAGGTGGTATCGCCTCCAAGGAGAAGAGGTGTTCCTTCTCACTGGTACTGATGAGCATGGTCAACACATCCAGGAAATAGCAGAGAAAAAAGAAATGCCTCCTCAAAAGTTTGTTGATGAAATTGCTAAAAAATTTGAAGAAACATTTAAACTGCTAAACATTTCTAATAACTATTTTATCAGAACGACTAATCCTAACCATGAGAATGAGGTAAAAAAAGTTTTGCAAGAATTATACAAAAAAAAATTTATCTATAAAGGATTTTATGAAGCATATTACTGCGTCGGATGCGAACAATATATTACTAAAAAAGACTTAGTGGATGGTAAATGCCCTCTTCACCAGCAAGAACCTACGTTAATGAAAGAAGAATCTTACATGTTTAGACTATCCGCATTCCAAGATAAGCTTCTTAATCTTATCAAAAGCGGAAAATACTGCATATTACCTGTTAAAAAAAGGAAAGAAGTGATATCATTTCTTGAAAAGGGTTTACAAGACATTCCTATATCTCGAAAAAAATCTAAAGTAAGCTGGGGAATTGAATTACCTTTTGATAAAGAGTTCACAACCTTTGTGTGGATCGACGCCTTCTATAACTATGCAACAGGATTAATAATAAACAAGAAATTTAACAAGTTCTGGCCACCAACAGTCCAGTTAATGGCAAATGATATCTTAAGAGTTCATGCCACAATATGGCCTGCATTATTGTTAGCATTAGGCTACACCTTACCAAAAACGTTATTCATCCATGGCTACTTCACAGTAAACGGTCAAAAAATGAGTAAGTCTCTAGGAAATGTTATCGACCCAGTTTACATAGCAAAGAATTACGGTGTAGATTCTCTAAGGTATTTTTTGATGAGGGAAATACCTTTCGGCGAAGACGGAGACTTCTCAGAAGTAAAACTCGTAGAAAGGCACAATCAAGAACTGGCTAACGACTTAGGAAACCTTTTGAGAAGGACGACAGTCTTGATAGAGAAAAACTTTGAAGGGAAAATACCATCCAAAGGAACTGATGACTTATGCAAAAAACTCGACCTGAAAAAAATAAACGAACACATGGAAAAGCTAGAGCTGCATAACGCTCTTAACGAGTTATGGAAGTTCGTGAAAGAATGCAACAAATACGTCAACGACAAAGAGCCGTGGAATGTAAAAGACAAGAAAAAATTATCAAATATCTTGTACAACTTGACAGAGTCATTAAGGTTCATAGCAATTGTCTTGCAGCCGTTCATGCCAGCAACTTCAGAAGAGATAGCACAACAGTTAGGCATCAAAGATTTTGAAAAACAAACATTCAAAGACCTGAAATACGGAAAATACAAATACTCAAGCATTGGAAAAACAAAAGTGTTATTCGAAAAAATAGACGTAGTCCAAAAAAAGGCAAAGATGGAGGAAGAAAAAATGAAACAAGAACACGGAAAAGAAATACATCAAGAAGATAAGATTCCTTTCGCAGAATTTCAAAAAATAGACTTAAGAGTCGGGAAGATAACCAAAGTACAACCTCATCCTGAAGCTGACAAATTATATATCTTACTAGTTGATTTAGGAGAAGGAGAACATGACATACAACTAGTAGCAGGGCTAAGAGGACATTACAAAGAAGAAGAACTGATTAATAAAGAAATAGTCGTCGTGAGAAACTTACAGCCAGCAGTATTAAGAGGAGTAGAAAGCCAAGGAATGCTGTTAGCAGCAGAGTTTAAAGGCAAAGTAGTCCTGATATCACCAGAAAAACTGATAGAAACAGGAGCAAAGATTAGATAGTGAAAAAAAGGCGCATAGTCATAGCCCTAGGCGGAAACGCGATCATAAAAAAAGGGCAGAAAGGAACTGTACATCAACAGTTTGACAACACTTTAGAATCTATGCGGCAAATCCTTCCACTGATAAAAGAAGGGCATAAAATAATTCTAACACATGGCAACGGGCCTACAGTAGGCCATATGATGATAAGGGTAGAGGCAGGAGTTAAACAAGCGCCTTACGTCCCATTAGGAATATGTGTTGCTGATTCACAAGGCGGACTAGGGTACATGATAGAGCTTTGCTTGCATAACGTCCTTTACAAAGCAGGAATAAACAAGAAAGTCATAACGTTAATAACACCCGTGTTGGTTTCGGAGAAAGACCCTTCATTCGAGCATCCGACAAAACCTATCGGGCTCTTTTATGATAAAAGAAAAGCCCAGATTATGAAAAAAAGGCATAAAGACTGGGTGATAGTTGAAGACTCTGGAAGGGGATACAGAAGGGTAGTGCCGTCACCAATACCTTTGGAAATAATCAACAAGGAAGTGATCAAAAGAATGGTTGATGATGGGTTTATAGTAATAGCGGCAGGCGGTGGAGGAATTCCAGTTATACATAGGAAAGACGGCACATTAAAAGGCGTACCAGCAGTGATAGACAAGGACAGGACTGCAGCAATACTTGCAAGTGAAGTAAAAGCAGACACGTTAATGATTTTAACAGCAGTTGACAAAGTATGCATCAACTACGGAAAAGAAAATCAGAAAGCATTAAGCAAGATAAAACTAAAAGACGCTATCAAATACTTAAAACAAGGGCATTTCCCAGAAGGCAGCATGGGACCAAAAATAGAAGCAGCAATCTCATTCTTAAAACAGGGCGGAAAAGAAGTAATAATCTGCGCGTTAGAAAAAGCAGATGAAGCATTGAAAGGTAAGACTGGAACTAGAATAATCAAATAATCATCTTTTTTTCTTCAAGAAGTAAGCAACGTTGAATATTACTACCGCGATTAATAATAAGAACAATAAACTATTAAGCAATCCTTGGCTCTCACCAAAACCTATTACAGCACCGGTTATTGCTGAAACCAAAGGCTTAGGTTTTATAGTTACTGAAACATGCTCAGGATTACCATCCTGGACTAAATCATTAGGCGTTGCTTCACAAGTTATAACATCGCCTGCTTTAAAAAAAGTTTCTTCAAGAACATTCCTATCCTGGCCTTCTATCAAAACATTATTATTATACCATTTGTATTTAGCTTTTGCCTCTTCTATCTCATCTTCTATCACAACATTACAAATTAAAGGTTCACCTTCTAAAGGATCTGAAGTAGTTATGCTGATTATCTTTGGAGGATCGTTTATCACAGTTACTCCAACATAAGCAGTTGCGATATTGCTTGCAGTAACAGAAGCTAAAGTTACCAGAAAAAATAATACGTAAATTATTTGTTTCATTTGAAAATTGTTTCTATGCTTTCCTTATCAGGCTTAACAATCCCTTTTTCTGTGATTATTCCTGTAATGTATTTTGCTGGCGTGACATCAAAAGCATAATTCAACCCGTGGCTGTCTTTTGGCGAGATCCTTATCTCTTCTACCTCCCTCGTTTTTTCAGAATACCCGCTTAGATATAAAACTTCTCTTTCACTTCTTTCTTCAATAGGAATATTCTTACCAGTTTCGCATTTAGTGTCAAATGTAGAGGCCGGAGCAGCGATGTAGAAAGGGATATTATTTTCTTTAGCCAAGACTGCTTTCTCATACGTGCCTATCTTATTAGCAGTATCGCCATTTGCGGCTATCCTGTCAGCTCCTACGATTACAATGTCAACTTTTCCTAGCTGCATGAGCCAGCCTGCAACATTATCAGCTATTATCCTATGCTCTATTCCGTTCTGTCCTAACTCCCAAGCTGTGAGGCTAGCGCCTTGTAACCTAGGCCTGGTCTCGTCAGAATAGACAAAAACCTTCTTGCCTTTTTCCTTGGCAACGTACACTGGTGATAATGCAGAGCCGTAATCTACGAAAGCAAGCCATCCGGCGTTACAATGAGTTAATAATTTACAACCATCTTTGAGCAAAGGCTCGCCATATTCTCCAATCTTTTTGCAAGCGTCAGCGTCATCGTCAGCTATCTTCTGGGCCATTCTCTTGGCAGAAAACTTCGCCCCAAATACTGTAGGATGAGACTTAACATTATCAAACACTTTCTCAACAGCATAAAAAAGGTTCTGCGCAGTAGGCCTTGTTGACTTGATATGATTCGCAGCGTCTTCAACATATTTCAAAAGGTCTCCATGATTCTCATACGGGGCTTCTAATGCCGCTTGAGCCATCGCGTAACCAGCGGCTGCGCCAATAGCACCTGCACCCCTGATTATCATATCTTTTATTGCCTTGGCAGTTTCTTTATGATCTTTAAGCGTGACTATTTCAAACTTGTGAGGAAGCTTAGTTTGATCTATCATCTTTACATCAGACAACCCCTCCATCCAGACCGTCCTGAAATGCTGAACCTTATCCTCAAGTTTTACATTCATCAGTCAAACCCTCCGAGTTTTTCAACAATCTTGATTAGTTGTTGGGGATTATTTATTATCTTATAAGGTTTTGCAGCCTCTAAGTTCTTCTTGGTTTCAAAACCCCAAGTTACTGCTACGACTTTGACTTCTCTTTCAACGTTAGGATCTTTTCTTCTGAGAGTCCTGCAGGCAGTTATGTCATGCAAAGTGTCACCGACATGCAAAGCTTCTTCAGGCTCCACCCCCAAGAGGTCTAAAGCCCACTCGATAGAATACACATGAGGTTTTAAGAGGAACGGTTTTTCACTACCTTGCTCATCAATAGTTTCAGGGATGTCTGTCCTAGTAAGTATAGTGTCAAAACATTTTATCAGACCTGACTCTTTAAGCTGCCTTTCAAAACTAGGCCATTGGTTAGTCGTGTTTAAAGATATTCTTAACCCTTTAGCCTTGCCTGGTCTCGGCCTTGACTTTCCATAAATCTCAAAAATGGTTTCTTTCATACCTTTTATTATCAATGCTGGGCTGGTAGTCCTCCAAGCGTTGAAATGCTCCCAAAGAAAGTCTTTATCCTTGTCGTAATTAATTCCGAACATCTCGTATATTCCTGTCAGTCCTCGAACGCCATAATACTTATTGTAATCTTCTAAAAACTTTCCAGAACACCCAAAATAAGGAAAAGGTTTATTGTAAAGTTCGGTAACACAATATCTTAACCATTCAAACGAATTGTTTTTAGAGTCCAGAATAGTACCGTCCGAGTCAAAAATCAGGCCGTACAATTTTTTCTTTGCCATAAAAAACTGGATAATCAAAGTGTTTATAAAATTATCTCAGACAAAACAAATTGGTTTTATAGCAAATTATATTCAGAAAGATTAATATATCCAAAAGTCTAAAAGTTCTAAAGAATGAAACGCAAGCTCATCCAAATGGCTGGGAAAACCATAGTTGTTTCTTTACCTTCTGAATGGGTTAAAAAATATGGCCTTAAAAAGGGGGACGAAATCGATTTAGAAGAACGTGACAGGTCATTGCTGATAAACACAAGTAAAAATATTAGTATTAAAAAAACTGTTCTGGATGTTCGACCATTAAAAGTATCTGGAAGAAGAGTTATGGCTGCGCTCTACAAGAGAGGTTATGACGAAATAGAAGTCATATACGAAAAGCCTCAACAGTTGGATGAAATTAAAAAAGCATTAAATTTAGAGGCGATGAATTTTGAGATAATAGAACAAACTAAAAACCGTTGCATTATCAAGAGCATCGCTGAAGCGACCCATGAGGAATTTGATAACATCCTTAGAAGAACTTTTTTAGTCCTCAACAGTATGATCGAAGAAATACAGGAAGGACTAATATCCAAGGACAAGAAAAAAATAGAAGAAGCGAAAGAGCATGAAAACACAAACAACAAATTCACCCATTTCTGCAGAAGATCACTAAACAAGAGAGGATATAAAAACTATGAAATAACATCAATCATGTATACAATAATAGAACAACTAGAAAACGTAGCTGACGAATTAAAATTCTTATGCGACTTCTTAATCTCTGAGGATTTGAAAAAATTAAAAGCAAGTAAAGAAACGCTCGACCTTTTTAATGATACAAAAATATTCACAAATCATTTCTATGAACTATTCTACAATTTCAGTTTAGAAAAATCAGAAAAGTTTGTAGAAGAAAGAAAAAAAATAATAGAAACTTCTAAAAAATTATTCATGGAAAAATCAAACAAAGAAGTAAAAATAATACACCACCTGATGAATGTGACCCAAAGGATATTTGAGATGTTTGGACCATTCTTAGCGACAAAACTTTAAGAAAATTTTTTGAACAACCTATAAATTCTTCTATAGTGATAATTTTTTGCTGTTAAACATGCTTTGATCAATGTTCTAAGCTGTTCATCTTGTACTGTTTTATCCACTTGTTTAAGATGCATTTCCAACAGTTTTCCAGTTTTATCTGAGTATACCTTATCCCTATAATCCCTTATTTTTTGGGCATGGACAGTCTCTTCCATAGACTTTGACTGAGCAAAGATATGGTCACCTGTTGCCATCTTATACATAACTTGGCCTAAGGACACTAGATCATTAGCACCGCCATATCTTCTATTGTAAGTGTTTTGCGCATGCCTATCTTTTGTCGCGACTCCCAAGTCTATTATCAATGCCCTATCATTTTCTTGATCAATCATGATATTAGCAGGTCTAATATCCCTATGGTACCATATCCCTGCTTGACGTAGCTCTATTAACCCGTTCATAATGTCAGAAGCATATTTCAGTACTTTATTGATAGGTAAATACTTTTTTTGATTTAAGATATTCTCTAAAGAATCCCCGTGTAAATAGTCTAATTCTACACAAAATTTGGATTTACGTTTTTCAACTATCGCTGGATGGAAAATATCATCTTCAGAAAAAGAAACTTTTGATCCATTTTTGATGCTTACTACATTTCGAGGATTTTTTAATTTTTTCAATAAGCTTATTTCTCTCTGAATGTTCATAGAAAATTTAAATGCGGAACCATTTTTTAAGAAAACCGCAGAGTAAGTCCCCGTCCCGATTAATGAACAATTATCCCATTTTTCCTTAAATTGAGGAGGTAAACTATAAGCAAGTCTTCTAAAAAATTTTAATAACCTTTTTTTCTTTTGATAATGAGATGATTTTACTATTTCAGGGGTTATTCTAAGCAAATGCAAAACAGATATTACATTTCCATCAAGTACTGATTTCGGTTCACCTAATTTTAGATATTTGAGAGCTTGCTTAGGTGAACAGCCGGTTTTAACTAAATTTGAGATTTCATACCCGCTAAAATTTTTGTAATAACTTGGATTGTAAGCGCCCGCTTGTTCAGCAGAAATGCCATTCATAAATAAGATTCCAATTTCGTTCCCTTTAAACATGATAGGATACTTTTCAGCGTCTGAAGGGTAACACCTTGCTAAAGCTAGTCTCATAATCTCAATAGGCCGACTAAATCGTTTATTGTATTCTTTTATTTGTTCCGGAAGAATACACCTATGATTAAAGAGTTGTTTAATGTAGTCTGCTTTGAAACACTTATCATACTTATTTGCTATTGAAGGAGATATACCTACATTTTTTAAAAGGGACTTATCTTCTTCACTGAACCTATCATCATATTCTTCTTGAACCTTCGAATCAAGCATTTTAGCTAGATTGTTTATTTATTAAATTCTTTAAGCTTTTTTTAAGCTCGTCTTCAGGATTATCCACTATTTCTTTTGTTATGATTAAGCTGTCTACACCCATTCCCTCTAACTCAAACATATACTCCCTTAAAGTTTCTGCCATCACGGTCTCTAGCCCTCTTGCTCCTGTCTTGAGGTCGGATTTCTCTGCGATCGTATGCAGGGCGTCGTCATCAAAGTCTAGTTTTATTCCTCTGTCAAGGAACTCTCCTTTGTATTGGTTGACTAGAGAATCTTCAGTGTCTTTTTTTAATATCCTATACAGGTCTTCTGTTGTTAAGTCTTGTAGTAATGCTCTTGCTGGTACTCTTCCTATCATCTCGTGCCTCATACCGTAAGCGACTAAGTCTTCTGATTTTACTTCAGCGTCTTTGTAGTCTTTTAGTGATTCTTTCTTATCTACGTCTGCTCCGAATCCTATTGAGACTTTTGATACTTCTGTTTCTTTGTTCTTTCTTTCTTGTATGCATTCTAACAGGCTTATGCCGTTCTTTCCTGAGCTGAAAGACCCTCCGAGGATGAATAGTATGTTTCTTGTGTTGATTGTTTCTTTTACATCTTCTCCTTTTGCTTTTCTTGCTTTCATTTCGTTTTTGCCGGCTTGGTCGTGAGATGTTAGTATCTCTACTTCTTTTCCATCTATTAATGTCAGGATGGCTGATTGTACCTTGTCTCCTCCGACATCGGGCCCTGTAGCCATTCTAGAAGCTGATATCTTGTCGATTTCGTCAATGTATACTATACCTATTTCGGCTAATGCTACATCATCTTTGGCGTTTCTTAGCAGGTTTTGCCTTATGATATCATCAACGTCTCCTCCGACGTATCCTGCTGATGTGTAGTCTGTCGCTGCTACTTTCGCGAAAGGCACTTTCAATTCTTCGGCTATCCTTTCTATAAGGTATGTCTTGCCTACTCCTGTGTTGCCTATTAAGAGTATGTTCTTTTTCTTTCTGTTAGTATTTTCTTGTGAGGTTATTTTTCTGTAGTGGTTTATTATTTCGACTGCTAGGACTTTTTTTGCTTTGTCTTGTCCGATGACGTATTTGTCCAGTGCTTCTTTTAGCCCTTTTGCGCCTTTTTTTATCAAATTTTCAAGGCTTGGTTTGTCGATGCTTGGTTTTTCTTCGGCACTTTCTGCTGGGTTTTCCTGGAATATAGGGTAAACTTTTTCTAAGTTGAAGTCTGAGAGATAGTATATAGCTCCGTCTCTGGTTATTTCTACACCATGTTTACGAAGTTCTCTGTTAAGCTGATAGAGAGTTTTTGAAAGTGAGTTGCTGCAATACTTTTGAATTCTTAACAGTTCATCTTGTGAAGGCCTTCCTTTTCTATATTTCCTATCATCTTCATCCATTTTTTATACCTCCAAATAGTTGTCATCAGTTAGTGGTAAATAGTATATAAAGGTTTCTATTCGAGAATAAAATCTGATAAAAAAAATGGGCCCGGCGCGATTCGAACGCACGGCCTCTCGATTTCGCATCGCAACCTGAGAGCAAGGCTCTCTTTTCTCGCCTCCTTAGGAAGAGAGTGGCAGCGAATATCAGTTTCACCTCAACCCTCGCTGAAGGGTTGAACGAGTGCTCTAGCCAGGCTAAGCTACGGGCCCGATAAATTAGCCCAGCATTATAAAAGTAAAGAACAACGATTTAAAAAAGTTTCTAAGACTAAAAAAATTAAATCTTCCCAATTTTCTTTTTTATAATCTCATTAATGTTACAACGATTCCCAACAACCCCCGTCCCAGATATTTCAAGCGCTAAAAATAACCATTTATAAGCATTGTTAACAGTAAAATAATCATGGTTTACATGGGTTGCATTCTTGCTCATAACATCATACCTTTTATTATTGGTCAATAGTTTGTAAAGAAGGTTAGCTACTCTATCAGTATCGCCTGGTTTGACTAAATATCCTGAAAATCCATTTCTAATCTGCAAAGGAATACCTCCTGACCTATAAGCAATCACAGGCTTGCCCTTAGCCAAAGCCTCAGTAATCTTCACCTCAAAACCTTCCCTAAGAGAAAGCTGCAAAGCCACTTTAGAACCGCTTAACAAAGCATTCAATATCTGGTCGCTATGAGGCAACCTAGCTACGGCAACATCACGCATTAAATGAGAATAAGTATCCATGTGAAGCATCTGCATAGTTGACGAATACACAGGAACCCCTTCAGGATCATCGATAGCACCATGACCTGCAATCACCAACTGAGGCGTCTTCCCTAGTTTCAAACCTTTCTTTTTTAATTTTTCACGAAGCTTCCTATACGATTCAATGACATGAGATATTCCTTTAGAAGGGTCAAAACGAGCAATTTGAATAATATAAGGCCTTCTCGTATTCAAATGCCTCTGCCTAAGCTTGTCTAATATTGAATTAAACTGCCCTAAGTAATAACTCCTTTGCCCCCTACTTAAATCCTTATTTAAGCCATCTAACGGATCAGTTGTAGCCGGCATAAGAACAGTTTTCCTGATGGGTACGACTTTAGGGATAAATTTCAAAATAGGATGGCTAACGAACAAATCACATAACCTGATATTCTTCCAAAGAAAACTCCAAGTAGCATACTGTTGATGTTCTTTTTTATCTATCAAATCAGCCCTAATCTGAATATGGGAACGGTAAATTATCTTAGCTTTAGGATTGGTTTTTTTAATATAAGGGATCATTCCAGAAGGCTGAGGATCGTCAATTATGATAACATCAGTGTTTTTAAAAACGTCTTCAAAAAAAGAAGCGTTAAACTCGCTCCACTTTTTAAACAACCGCTTATGTTCATCTGTGAAAAAAACATCAGGGGGGGAAATGCCCTGCAAAATGTTATGGAATTCCTTCTTAGTAATATTAAACACATGCTTTTCCGGCCAAAGAACATACCAACTGACGTCTACACCTAAAAGCTGGTATATGCGAATCAGTGCATGACGCATCAAAGCTACGCCGCCACCAACAGCAGTTGAATTAAAAAAAGCAATTTTTAAATTTCTCTTCTTACATCTTTCAGCCAAACCAATCAATAAATCAAACTCTTTCTTAGTAACCAATTTTTGATACTCTTTCAGCTTTACTAAAAAAGCTGGCTGGACACGTCTTTTTCTATCCAATTCTATTTTTACCAGATGATGCTTATCAAAATTGTCAGCAGTTTTCTGACAGATTAATCTAGCCTTTCTCATCCCCGCCCCTTTAATCTTCTTGTAAATGTAAGGGACGATATCATGCTTAAGCCAAAGTTTGGAACCAAAAGATTCTGCTTTTTCAATACCTGTAAATCCAGCAGCAATAATCTTAGCACCATATTTATCCATAAAAGATAATAATCTTATTGATAACTCATTATTTGAAATCTTACCCACAGTTTTTGTCTTGTGTACCTTAATTCTTTTTCCATGTTTTATTGCTATGAAAAAACATTTGTCTTCAACTGCAATCCCAGCGTATAAAACCTTATTTATGCTATTGAAGTTTTTATTTTCCATATCAATATAAAACACCTAAAAGGATTTAACCTTTTCTGTTTTTATTTTAAAAAAAAATCCAACAAAAGTTAAGTTTATATATTTCTCTTCATAATGAAAAGCTTATGAAATTCAAAAAAGCCAAACAACTCTTTGACAAATACAACACAGAATGGGCTGACCATCACGTCTATGCCCACGGGATGAGAGTCATGAAGAACGCTATGAGAGTCTGCGAAGAACTAGGCATAAAAGATATGCATGCCATAGAAATACAATTAGCAGCAAGATATCATGACATTGGAAAGATGAAATACCCTCCAGAAATGATGGGAGAGAAGAAAAAATTCACAAAAAAAGAAATAAAAATATTCAAAAACCACGTCAAATACGGCTATGATATACTAAAAGGATTCTATGGCAAGCAATACTGCATAGCAGACCTAGTACTGTACCATCACGAAAGAATGGACGGCTCAGGATACCTAAAAAAATTGAAAGGCGAAGAAATACCCTTAGGATCAAGAATAATCACAGTATGCGACGCTTACGACGCAATGTTCAGACATTACAACCAAAAGACAGAAAGGCAGGCTATAAGAGAGATAAAAAAACATAGAGGCACATGTTTCGACGAAAAAGTAGTTGACGCTTTCTTAAAAGTCATCCAACAAAAAGTTTAAGGCAAGAACTTTTCTGGATGCTTAAGCTTCTGTGGCAAGTATTTTTCCGTCACAAAGTTTAAACCATGAGCTGCTAATGCCTGCTGCTCTGCCCTTTTACCCATCTGCTCTAAAAGCTTTAACTCTTTAGACCATTCTTTATGGCTTTGTATGAAAGGATCATTCTTGAATAAGTCTTTTATTTTTTTCAAGTCTACGTCTTTCAAAGGATGAGTAGGCAGTTTGTAATCGTTAATGTCTTGTGCGGTTATCCCTAAGAATCTTGCCTGAGGAACGCAAAAGAATTCGTTGATATGCGCAGCGTTACCTGAACCTACTTTGAGTGTCCTGTATATGCTTGCCCATCCGTACGGATCGCCGTCGGAAAATACGTAAACTGGAAGTTTCTTCTCATCTGCAAGTTTTCTTATGAACCTTCTGCAGGCTCTTGAAGGCACCCCGCCCATTGATACTAGTATGCAGTGCGCTTTCTTCCAATAGTTATGCCTGTTCAGTCTTTCGAACATGCCTTTCGTTTCTATAGCAAGTATAAACTTTGCTTTTGTTTCGAATTCTAGATGCTCTACTGAAGTTGGTATTGAATAAGCTCCTGAGCCGAACTTTGTACAGTCTATCTTTATAACTTTTTTAGTGTCAGGATTCTTATCAATGACTACTAGTTCTCCTGCCACGTCTCCTCCGTGCTCGTCTGCAGAGAATCCTAACTGTTCCCTGTTGACCATGAACATTGCTTCTATGTCATCCATCACCAAATCAGATTCTGGCTGCTCCATAAAACGTGCATCGCCCCAGTTCTTGCTGACATAGTACACTTCTCTTTTCGTAGCCATATCATCACTAGCTATCAAATCCTTAGATATTGCCATCATTCTCAACGTTTGAGCAAAGGTCTTGACAGTATTAACACTTAAAGTCCTAATCTTATTCTTACCTAATAACTCAAAGAATCCTTTCTTAGGATCATACTTGACATTATTCAAAATCCTTAACGGAAAAGTCATTGAGGGTTGTTTCTTTTTTAAAATCTTCTGGTGAATATCCCCTGCTACTTCTTTTATCTTGCCTAATACGTTGGTCATGGTTCTCCCCTATGCTTTTCAAGAATATCTTTCAAATGCTTCTCAACTTTTTTCGTCTCATCCTCTTTCAAGCTGAGAATATCCTTCAATGCGATGCCAATATGCGGCAGGTACGTTTCTATGTAAGATTTCTTCTTGGCCTCATGCTCTGCTTTTCTTCTTCTGCTCAAGAAAACGGACAGTTGCCTTCCGCATTCCTGCAAAGCCAGTTTCATCTCTTTAATAATTTCCGGATAATGAGCTATTGCTTCTTTAGATTCTGATGTGAAAGGCACCCAGACAGAAGCCATGTGAACCATTATCACTATAGGCCCGGTAGGCAATGCGCCTTTGCTCTGGCTTACACTGTAATTCCTCCAATTATTTTCAAGTATCGACTTGTATGTTGCGCAAGCACTCTGCTGGTATAATAATGGCACTCTGTTGGCGAACCTTACCACCCTTACTAGTTCTTCAGCCGGTAATTCCCCCCCATAAGCTATGCCTGCTTCTATCTGGAAAGGGTTACCCCTATAAACTGCTGGCGGCCTGGTAGCGGCTGCATAAAATTCAGCTTTTATCTCTTTTTTCATACCCTTGAGTATTATCTCTTCTCCCATCGGCGCCAAACAATTAGTCGGAGGGGCCATTATCTTAGTCTCATTAATCGCCTTGAACAACTTGTCAACTTCTTGAGCTGCTATCCTTGAAGGCCTTGATGTCTCAGCAAGCCCTGCCTTTAAGCATATTTCTTTCGCAACCTTAGGGCTTATACGAGAGAAATCTTGTTTCAAAAAAGCCTGCAAGTTTCTTGTCTTAGTATTCCTTAACATTTTTATCAAAACGCCTAATTCGACGCCATAAGGGTGCGGCCTTATCTCTTTAGGTTCGATCGGCAAGTCTTTCGTCGCCCTTGGAAAATCTATCTTCTGACTTTCTGGAGAAAAGTAAATAAAATTCGCATGAGGGTTAGATATTGCTGTCTGTTTCAAATATTCATCAACGCTTTGCCTTCCTTTAACATACCTAGCTTCTAATTCTATAGAAACTCTCGTACCATGATCCTTCTCCCATTTAGTCTCTTCTTCCTTAAGAATTTCAGGCTCGTTCTTCTGCGTGTCTAAATGGAGTTCATAATACATTGCTGGCTTCTTAGAAGAAATTCTCGTAGTAATTTTTACAGGCTTGCCAGTTGTTAATTGGCCGTACATTCCTGCGGCAGATATCCCAATACCTTGTTGGCCTCTAGACTGTTTCATCGTGTGGAATTTAGAACCATAAAGCAGCTTGGCAAAGATCCTAGGGACTTGCGCCTTAACAATTCCCGGGCCATTATCCTCAATAGATACTAAAAACCTGTCAGCTACTGAGGCCTCTTTACCGTCTAAAGGTGAAATCATAACTATGATGTCCGGAGGTATCCTCATCTCCTCGCAAGCATCTAAACTATTATCAACAGCTTCTTTAGCAGTCGTAAGCAAAGCCTTTCTAGGATTATCAAATCCCAACAAGTGCCTGTTCTTCGCAAAGAATTCTGCTACTGATATTTCTCTCTGTTTCTTAGCTAATTCTTCGGCTTTTATTAATTCTTTAACAGGCTCTTTCGCTTCCTCTTTCTTAGCATCTTTTTTAGAAGAACTTATTTCTGTAAGTTTTTTTTGTACTGCCATCTAATCCTTAAAATTCGCCGATGAAGTTAATAAATATTTTTATAATCAACCAATCAGTTTTTAACAAGCACAGACTTCCAATCTTTAAGAGTTTTCAACCTTTTCTTGTCAGTAATGTGCCTGTTGTAAGGCTTGTCAAAGAGTACCTGCTCCCACGCGGGGGTTATAATACCTACCAGCTCAGGATTGTCATCTATCAAGAAATCACCCTTCACTAAACTCTTGTATTTTGTAAGTATTATTTTCTTAACCCATTCACTGCCCAAGTGCTGTTCAGTCCACTGGTACTTTTTCAAGACACAATTCTTATAATAATTCAAAGGGCTGGTACATATAAAAACGTCATGGCCCTCATTTTGCATTTCCAAAACAGATTCCAAACTCCCTTCTATAGGCTTTAATGATCTGCAAAACCCAGGAGCATTATAGACGGATTTTACAAGTTCTCGAAGCTCTTCAGGATACTGCTTTTCCAAGTGAAACCCTTTCCTGTCTTCCAATGCTATGAATGGCTTATCAGGATATTGAGCCCTCCACCTAGTAAGGAATTCTCCTTCAAAATCAGCCAATACATCGTCCATGTCCACTAATATTATCATAAATAATGTCAAAGCAGAAGGTTGTTAATAAATATTGCTTCGGTTGAAATGTGGTTTATGTTATTCTTTATCATAATACTTATTATTACCCAAGTGGCTCGTAAACATTAATGTAAGAATTGCCGGAAATCCTTCCCTTTTTCCTGAGAAAAATTAATAAAGAGACAATCATTCTCACTGATAAAAGAGGATAAAATGAGGTTAAAGAGCGAACTTTTTAATTTTAAAGAAGCTGCAGAGTGGGCAAGTAAGTATTTAGACAGAGAAGTTACCCCTACAAATATAAGTTACTTAGTTCAATATGCTAAAATAAGAAAATATTATGATAAACAGAACAAAGTTAAAGTTGATAAAGATGAACTAAGAGATTATTATAACCAGAATATTATTAAAAAACAAGAATCATGGAAGAAAAGTCTTGGAAAAGACTTGAATTGGACACTATCATTTGATCAATTAAGAGAAGCAGATACAACAAAACATGTTCACAGGCTTCATCCTTACAAAGGAAAATTTATCCCTCAATTAGTAGAATATTTCTTGGACAATCGCGTTAACAAATTGAAAAAAGAAGCATTCTTTAAAGAAGGAGACATTATTTTAGACCCTTTTTTAGGTAGTGGCACGACAATAATCCAAGCATCCGAGTTAGGAATGCATTCAATAGGCATTGATGTTTCTAAGTTTAATTGCTTAATCTCAAAAGTTAAATCTGACAGTTATAATACACTTGAACTAGACTGTGTTTTGAAAAATACTTTATCAAAGGCGATAGAATTCAGCAATAAAACCTTCGATGAGAAATTTGAAACTGAATTAAAAAAGAAACTATCCGAGTTTAATGAGAAATATTTCCCAAATCCCGAATTTAAATATAAAATTAAAGAAGGAAAAATAAACGAGGAAGAATATGCAGAGGAAAAATTAAAACAATTTTTAGAAGAGAATAAAGCGTTCTTGAACAGAGATGAGGCAAATGACAAAACAAACCCTTTTAGTGAAAATAACATACCTAATTTTATAACAAAATGGTTTTCTAAAAGGATTAAACAAGAATTATTTTTTTATTTAAAATTAATCGATAGCATGAAAGATGAAAAAATAAAAAATATTATGAGAATTGTTTTGAGCCGGACTGCTCGTTCATGCAGGGCCACTACCCATTCGGATTTGGCAACGCTAAAAGAGCCACAAGAAGGACCATACTATTGCACTAAACATAGAAAAATCTGCACACCTATTAACAGTATAATTAAACATCTAAGAAGAAATACTTACGATACAATTAAACGACTAAAAACATATTCTAATCTTAAAAAGAGTGTCTATTCTTCAATAATCCATGGAGATTCTAGAAGCGTAGATATTTTTGATATAATTAAATCCGAGAATCCTGAGTTGTACAAAATCTTAGAAAAGCAAAAAATTGCAGGAATATTTACTTCTCCGCCTTATGTAGGCCAAATTGATTACCACGAACAGCATGCTTATGCTTATGAATTGTTCAGTATACCTAGGGAGGATGAAAAAGAGATAGGCCCTTTATTCAAAGGAAACGGAAAACAAGCAAGAGACGAGTATGTGGAAGGAATCAGCAAAGTTTTGTTGAACATAAGCAGGTTTGTGAAAGATGACGGAGATTTTTTCATTGTTGCTAATGATAAATATAATTTATACCCTTTAATTGCTGAGAAAAGTGGTTTAAAAATTGTTAATCAATTTAAACGCCCAGTATTAAACAGAACTGAAAGAGATAGACAACCTTATGCAGAAATAATATTCCATATGAAAAAAGCATAACGTCTACTATTTCTTAGCAATCTCTTTAATCTTTTCTCTTAATTCTTCTCCAACTTCTTTAAATATGTCAATAAATTCATCATAAATATTTTCTCCAGCTACAAAATTCCAAAAATCTTCTCCCACCATTAATTGATTCGACTCATACATATTACCTTTTGTCCAGCGGTTGTAAGGTTTGGGATAATAAGGATTATAAGGCAGACCTAAAGCAGTAATGACTTTTGCATCCTTATTAGTACTTAACCTTAAACCAATCCACCTTAGAAGCTTCTTTTTGAGTGCAACAAACTCTTTTATATTGGGTTTTGGAGAGGTGACATCAAAGTATATTTCTGTCCCATCGGGTTTTTTTATAAACACATCTACTCTTTTGTCAGAATCCTCGAGCATTTTGCCCTTCTTAATAGATTTTTTTATCTCTTTAAATTCAGCTTTCATATCTGGAGAACGTTTTCCAGTTCTCAAATCATGGTCTATTTTGCTGATGAGTGCTTCGGTTTTTTTGTCTATTTTTCCTAAAAGATCATATTGAGTATGTGCTTCGTAACCAGATCCTTCTGCTAGAATTTTAACCAACTGTTCATAAATGGACATTCCAAAACTAGTATAGAAAGAATGAACAATCGTGTGGGATAATATTTGTTCTTTTGTAAAGATTGCTTGAAAGAAAGGTTTGTATTCTGTTTCGGCATTATAATTTTCTATTTTTGAAAGTATTACTTCTTTTATAAGTTGTTTAACTTTATTTTTAGTTTCTGTTTTTAATACCATAAATACCCCCAAAGATTTGTTTATTTTATAAAGATATCTATTTAGTTCACTCTTCCCTTTTTTTACGATAACCCTTTCGTACCACTTTGAGAACGATCAACCGTTATAGAAAGTGAGTTAAGTGAACCTCAAAATATTCTGAACAAAACGTTTAATAACAGGTGTGCAAACCCTAAGTTCAAGGATAATCTGATGAAAAATAATCTTGAAGGTTTGGTACAAGTCTACACCGGAAACGGAAAAGGAAAAACGACTGCAGCAATAGGGCTAGGCATGAGAGCTATTGGCCATGGCTACAAAGTATGTATGATACAGTTCCTAAAACCTTCCACGAGTTACGGTGAACATAAAAGCTTAAAGAATATCAAGAATTTTAAGGTAAAAAGCTTTGGCATGAAAGAATTCGCAACTCCCGATACTAAAAAAGAATATGAGATGTTATCAAAAAAAGCGTTTGATTATTCTACAAAGGTTGTGATGTCAAAAAAATACGACATAGTAATATTGGATGAAATAAATTTTGCAACAATGTATGGTTATGTCAAGCTAGAAGATGTTATCCGGCTTATCGAACAAAAACCTAAAAGCGTAGAACTAGTGCTTACAGGAAGGGATGCGCCAGAAAAAATAATAGCAAAAGCAGACTTGGTAACAATCATGCAAGAAGTAAAGCACCCTTACAAACAAGGAATAAAAGCCCGAAAGGGTATAGAGTACTAAAAGATGAAAAGCATAGAAGAGATACTAAAAAAGGCAGAATCAGAAAACAGGTTCAGCCTATGCGAGCATGAAGTGTACGAAGTTCTAAGCCTAACAGGCATGAATGTCAAAAGATATGACCTAGTAGGTGAAAAATCTAACTTCAAGAAAGTTTTGAAAAACTACGGGCCAAAAGTAGTTATGAAAATATCCTCTCCAGATATTATGCACAAGACAGACGTCGGGGGGGTAGTATTCTTAGAAAATAACGCCAAGAAAGTAAAGAAAGAATACAAAAACATGATAAAAAGAGTAAGTGAAAAAAAGCCTGAAGCAAAAATAACAGGTGCATTGCTAACAGAGTATGTGCCAATAGAACATGAAGTCCTAGTAAGCATGCTGTACGATGAACAATTCGGACACTTCTTAACAGTAGGCTTGGGAGGAACTCTGACAGAACTGTACAAAGACATAGCAATAAGACTAGCGCCGGCAACCAAGAATGACATAAGAGAAATGTTACAAGAGCTAAAATCATACCCATTACTAGCAGGTTATAGAAACAAAAAAGGAGCTAACATAGAAGCGCTTATAGAACAAGTCCATAAGCTTAATGTGTTAGAGGAAAAGTTCTCACCTTACAGCAGTTCAAAATACTTGATAACAGAATTAGAAATAAATCCTATCGCAATGTCTGGCGAACAAGCAGTAGCCATAGACGGAATTCTTAATTTCAAAAGAAAGGAAAGAAAAACAAGAATGCCTGTAAGCATAGAAGGCATTGAGAAGTTCTTCAACCCGGAAAATGTAGCAGTCATAGGCGCGACTGATGAGAAAAGGCCAAATGGACAGGACAAAGAGGGCAAGATAATATTCGAGAACATGCTGAAAAGCAAAGCAAAAAACATCTACCCAGTAAATCCTAAAAGAGAGCAAATATTTGAAAAGAAATGTTACAAAACAATAAAAGAAATAGAACAGCCAATAGACCTGGCAATAGTGGTAGTTCCTGCCAAAGCAACCCCTGGCGTGATGCAAGACATAAAAGAAAAAGGCACGAAAAACGTGATAATCATCGGCGGGGGCTTCAGCGAATTAGGCAAAGAAGGAAAAAACTTGGAAGACCAGATAAAAAATACGATAAAAGAAGGAAATATAAGAGTCATAGGGCCTAACTGCGTAGGGACTTACTCAAAAGAAACCCACCTGAAAACCATATTCTTGTCAGAAGACGAGTTTAACGTCCCGGAAAAAGAGCCTAACAACGTCGCGGTAATAACACAAAGCGGAGCAGTAGGAATCAACCTTATAACCTCATTAAGGAACGTTGGCATAAGAAGCTTTGTAAGCGTAGGAAACATGATCGATCCTGAAACAGATTACGCAGCATTGTTAAAATATCTAGAAAGGGATAAAGAAACTGAAGTCATAGGCTTGTACGTAGAAGGATTCAAGGACGGAAAAAGGTTCTACAACAGCGTGAAAGATTTGAAAAAACCCGTGGTAGTAATAAAAGGGGGCAGGTCAGAAGCAGGCTCAAAAGCCACTACAAGCCATACCGGCTCGATAGCAGGGAATTACGAAGTAGCCAAGGCAGCCTTCAAACAGGCAGGAATAATAGAAGCGGAAACTTCACAGGAATTCTTCGACACTGTAAAACTGTTCAGTTACATGTACAAGAAAAAAGTGGAGGGAAACAACATAGCGATAGTATCGAACGCAGGAGGCCTTGGGGTGTTAAGCGCAGACATGACATCCAAGACTAATCTTAAACTGGCAAAGTACACAGGACTTACCAAAGAAAGACTGACCAAATACTATCCTGATTATCTAAGAAACAATGTTGGAGATAACCCTTCAGACCTCGGCGGAGGGATAAATGATGAGGATTTCATAAAATGCTTGCACATCATCATGGAAGATTATAACGTCAACGCTGTGATCGTCTCGCCAGGAGTGGAGACACAACCGATGAGGGATATGCCATTAGTGGAGAACATAATAAGGTTGTTCAATGAGAACAGCAAGCCTATAATCGTGACGATGACAGACAGCGACACTAACAGGAAGCTCATGGGCATAATGGAAAACAAGAACGTACCCTGCTACGTGACGCCAGAACAAGGAGTAAAAGCATTAGACAATTACATAACCTATAAGCTTAAGAAAAAAATAAATTCTTAAATCAACGGTTACTCATTGCCTTTCAAAATAATCTCCCCTACAGAAGATTCTTTTTTGAAAGACACGTCACGCAAAAGATGAGAACACTCTTTTTCTAAAAACTCTATAACTTCCTTGTTTATATAGTCACAGTTGAAAAGGTCAGAGATTATCAGCTCCTGAATATCCGGCCTGCTCCTCTTGAAATAATTAATAAATCTTTTAGCATCTTCCTTATAAAGCGTCAAATAATCCATTTTTACATCAAAACCCTGGTTGAACAGCCAAGAGTTCAAAAACTGATTCTGTTTTGGCGAAGACTTAATATGACTAACAACTTTTTTCTGGCAGTCTTCATTTAAGACAGGAAAGTATTCCATAAAGTATTTGCCTTCAGAATACTCTTTTTGTAAGATACTACAAGAATCTGCATCATTCAGACTTTTGAGTATAGACTTATTAATCTCTATGTTTTGGTCCTCATAAGGCAAAACGAAAACAAAGTTGAAAAAGCTGATATCCGATAAACGTTTCTTAACACGGAGGATGTACTCACTACTGCATTCACCATACACAGTATCATCTTTTTTTCCAGTAGCAGGCGTTTTAAGGGACGCGTCTTGAAACCTGTAACCCTCTAGGCCCCCATCATTCCTTATCTTATCTACAAGGTAATACCTCCCGCTTTTAGAGCCTTGGATTATATCGCCTAACTCGATTTTATCTTCTTTCTTAAATGGGTGATAAATCCCCAAGTTTAAAGGTAAAACCTCATCCACTTTTAATAAAGAATAAACGTTGTAAGCTTCTATAAAATTAGGGATGTTTAAAATTTCAAAAGCTTTTGACACTTCTTCAGGCACGTTTTTGTAAAACCTCTCCCTAAGAACTTTTTCTTCTGCTTCGCCGATTATAGCTGCGGGAGTAGCAAAAATACGCGAACCTGACGAGTCATAATTTTTTTCTATAAAAAAATAATTCGCATTTATGTAATCTCTTATGCCGTAAGGAAGAGAATCCCTGTTTATAGTATCTGACGTGAACTTGGATAAGTCAAAATAGTAAGCCTCTAAAGAGTGCATAGTCACTCTCCCAGCCTTCTTCAAATCCAGAATCACAGATTTAGCGTTGTTTAGCAAGTATGACTTAACAGCAGGGTCTGTGACTAAACTTATGCATCCTGATCCATTAAGCTTCTCAGTTAATGTCAGCGTTGCTTTTCTCTTATCCATTGAATCCCACCTCTCTGACCAGTTCTAAGTAGTTAGTGTTAAGCCAATTTATCACTTTCTCATTCGTATGCTCGGATTCCATTATGTCCTTTATTATCACTTTCTTCTCTTCTAAACTTCTGCTAGGAAAATATTCGATAAATCCTTTAGCATCAGCCTTGTACAATTCCAGATGATCTAGTCTAGAGTCTTTAAATCCGGTAGACCATAAGAACGAGTCAAAAACAGCGTTTCTTTTCTCAACGCGCTTCACAACCTTGTAAGTTTCATCTTGCATTTCTTTGCTCAGCTCTTTGAAATACTCGCAGAAAAAGCCATGAGTAGAATACTCTTTGGCTAAGACTGAAGTTACGAAATCAAGGTCTAAAGAAGTTTTCAAAATCTCCTTATCCGCACCTAAGTTTCGGTCTTCACGAGGGAGTGAGAAGAATACAAAATGAACGAACTCGTTCGAAACGTTACCGTAATACTGATTCTTAATCTGGTCTATAGTCTTTGACGCTTCTCTCAAAACCTTAGTTACACAACTGTTGTGCACATATGTGTTATGCACATCATGCAATCTTAAAGCCGCATTAACGCCTAATCTGGTAAGGGTATAGTTCAGGTTTTCTATGCCTCCGAACTTTTCAAACGTCTGTGCAGCAACTTCACCGTCTTTGTCATATGTAAAAGTAGAAGCCGCAATCATGAATTTTTTCAAGAAGTTAACATCATCTAACAGCTTATTGGCTGAGATGTCTGAGCAGTAAAGCTTTCCTTCCTGATAAGCCATGTATAATCTTAAGAAGTTCTCTATTCCAAGTAAGTTCATTGAATCAATAATCTCTAAAGGAGCGTCTTTGTAGAACATCCTCCTCAAATCAGATTTCTCAGTTTCACCTATGAGTGCGTAAGGAGTTACTGAAAATAGAGCAACGCATCTTTGACTATATCCGTAGCTAGTAATCGGAACAGATTCTGAGAAATAATAGTTTGCCTCTTTGAAATCATCCCCACATGATGTTAAAAGGTCTACTAAATCGTTTGAGCTGCGCTTCACACCATGCTCTTTGACATAAAACGTGCCTTCATCATAACGAATCAATAATGGATTGCTGACCTGGTACTTGATTGAAGCGCATTCCATAAGGCTTCTCTTATAAGACTCTTCATTGACTAGCTTTCTTCCGAGCTTATCCCCTAATTCCTTAGACAGCATCCTAGCGGCTTTTTCTTTATCCATTGAATCCTACCTCGCGCATCAAGTCTAAGTAACCCTCATTAAGCCATACTGTGACTTTTTCATTAACAAAGTCCGAATCCATTATATCCTTTAAGATTATTCTTTTCTCATCCGTTGTCCTTCCTGCAAAATAGTCGATGAAGCTTTCAGAGTCTGTCTTGTACATTACCATATAATCCACATCAACATCCTTGAAGCCTTTTTTCCATAAAAACGAGTTATAGGTCTGGTTTTTTACAGGAACAGATTTAAGATGTTCTACGACTTTTTTCTGCCTCTCAGCGTCTAAACAATCAAAATAATCTTCGAAGTATTTCCCATTAGAATATTCTTGCACTAAGAAATGGGCGTAATCAAAATTTGGAGGGATGTTCTTAAAAATGGATTTGTTCGCTTCTATGTTCTGGTCCTCATAAGGAAGTGTAAATATGAAGTTGAAAAAATTGTCCGAATCCTGGATCCCATTCGTCTGTAAAATCTTATCTAATTGGTTAGCAACCCTCGACAGATTGTCGGTATGTACATAATTAGGGTACTTCACTAAGTCGCTTTTACGATCCTTAATCTTGCTTATAATCGCTTCGATCCCAAGTTTTTTAAAACTTTTATTAAGAAAGTCTATTCCCCCCGCATTATTGATGATATGGTCTTCAGACACTTCTCCATCCCTGTCTCCTCGAGCGTTGTTAATATAGTATTCAACAAACTTTTTAGCCAGCTTTGACGCTTCTATCCTTTCCGAAAAACCGTGCTCCTTATAAGCCTTATAATCGTTCACGAAATGCTTTATGTCTAAAGTATCCATAGCTTTTACGATTTCTAGGGAAACATTCTTGTAAAAGTTTCTTATGAGGAACTCTGCTTCTTGGTTGCCTATTAAGGCAAAAAATGAGAATTTGTCCGTGCAAAGAAGATAGGAGTACAAAGTAGCATACTGGCTGCGGGTTTGGCTTAGGTTTTCAAAATGGTCCAAGAACACGTAGTTCGCATCCTCGACTTTAGAGCAGTAATAGGCTATAGTCTTCTTATAATCTTTGATGAAACTGTCAACATCACTTCCTGACAGGCCATTTAGGTCTTTAACATAGCACTTCATAGGTAACGGTTCCTCATATTCTACCGGGTAGCAGAACAATGCTTTTTCTAAGATTTGTTTCTGGTAAGCGGCATTTGTTATGAATTTTTGGTCTTTAAGCTTCACCAGTTCCTTAGTTAATATCTTGGTTGCTTTTTCCTTATCCATTTAAACCCACCTCTCTTATGATATCTAAACAGTTCTCATTAAGCCATCTGACAACCTCTTCGTTGGTGGATTCGTAACCCATAATATCTTTTAGTATCATTTTTTTCTCTTCAAGACTTCTGTTTTTGAAATATTCTATAAACTTTGAAGCGTTATCCTTGTAAAGTTCGATATGGTCTAAGCGCACTTCCTTAAAACCATTCTCCCATAAGAAAGAATCATTGATAAGATTCCGCTCTTTAACATTCGTTAAACTGTTAAATATTTGCTTCTGATAACCCGAGTCCAAGCATTTAAAATAGTCTTGAAAGTGCTTCCCTCCAGAATATTCCCGAGTCAATATTTCGATATAGTCCACATAAGAGCTGAAGCGCCGTAATATCGCTTGGTTAGTCCCTAATACTTGGTCTTCTTCAGGGAGTGTAAAAATAAGCTCTAAAAAAGCATCTGGCGCCTGTTGGGGCCTGTAGTACCTTACAATATCATCACCTTTTCTGTAAGAACTGTATATGCCGGAAAAATGCTTTATATTTAAAGAGTTCATCGCCCTGACGATGTTAAGGTCTACGTTTTTATAGAACATCCTTTGAAGGTCTTTAGCTTCTTTCTTCCCGATCAGGGCAAAGAACGATAAGCCCCCCATCAAGGACATTGAAGAAGTGCCACTATACTGACCCGATATGTTAAAGCTATGCGAGTTCTCCAAAAAGATGTAATTGGCTGCGGTAACTTCAGAGCAGCGTTCTATTAACTTTTCTTTGTAGTTTTTCACAAGTTCGTCTAATTTGCTTGCTGATACTGTGTATGTTGAGTCGTTTAAGAATCGTATTTTAAACTTCAAAGTAAAATGTTTATCGTATTCGACAGGGTAATATGATACTGCTTTTTCTAACAAATGCTTCTTATGGGCGGTGTCTGTGACAAATGTTTGCCCATGGGTTTCTACCAATCGCTCAACCAAGAGCTTCGTAGCTTTCTCTTCATCCATTGAAACCAGCCTCTCTTAAAAGGTCTTGCTCGTTCTGGTTTAACCATTCAATAACTTCCTTATTCTCGTAGTCACTGCTGAATATCTCGTTAAGCAACCCTTTCTTCGTATTCTTGTCTATTTTCGAGAAGAATTTTATGAACCTTTTAGTATCGTCCTTGTAAAGGCGCAAACCATAAGCTTTCGTGTCTGTGTTGAAAGCGTCGTACACTTCTTCCTGTATCTGTTCGTTTGTTATAACCTTTTCTAGTCCTTTGTCCTTATGCTTAGCTCTCAACTCTTTAAATATCTCCTTCCTTATCTCGTTATACATCTCAGCAGCCTTCTCTAAGAACATTTTTGCGCGCCTACCCTCCACAGTGAACTCGCTTACTTTTTTTGATTTATATCTCAACGTTGGTTTTCCTTTTTCTTTTATGATAACCTCGTTAAGTTTATCATCAGGGATATAGTTCTTATTCCCTTCTAGGTATTCTTTAATAATATAAGGGTGTAAGCATTGGAACTTGAATTCCTTACCTGTTTCTGTAACGACATCCATCAGGTTCATCTTCATACCGCCTTGATTGTAATAGTTTATGCAACCTTCTTTGTATACAACATCGTTTCCCTTAATCTTCCCCTTGTAGACTAATTTAGCCATCAAATCCCACTTCCCTTAACAAATCATTGTAGTTCTTGTTCAGCCATTCAATAACTACTTTATCCTCATGTTCACATTGGAATATTAAGTTTAAAGCTTCTTTCTTCTTGTTATCAGTTATCTTTGAAAAATACCGCATAAATGATTTAGGATCATTCTTATAAAGCCGCAAGCATTCATTTTTTGGATCAGTATCAAAAATATCCTCAACTTCTTTCTGCATCTTTTTCTCCCTGTCTTCTGTCATTATCAAGCTTTCCAGCTTCTTGTCTTTAGGCTTGTCTATCAAGTCCCTCATTATCTCCCGCCTTAAACTGTTGTACATCTCATTAGCCTTTGACATGACAAGTTTTGTGCGTTTCTCTTTAAAAGTCATGCTTCCTATGTTTCTAGAATTGTATTTCTGTGTCCTTTTGCCTTTCTCTTTTATGATAGCTTCGTTAATCTTATCATCATGTAATATTTTGTCCTTTTTCAAGGCCTCCGTGACGTAATTAATCTCATCCCAAACCCTGAACCTGAATTTCTTGCCAGTCTCTGTAACTACATACATTATGTTTTGGTGAGGACCGCCTTCGAACCTGTCAAAAGGCCCATGAAAACAATCTTCTTTGTACACGACATCATTCCCGTTTATCTTTCCTTTGTAAACTAATTTAGCCATCAAATCCCACCTCTCTTATAAGGTCTGCCTCTTTCTCGTTAAGCCAGTTTATCACTTTCTCATTCGTATGCTCGGATTCCATTATGTCCTTTATTATCACTTTCTTCTCTTCTAAACTTCTGCTACTAAAATAGTCGATAAAAGTATCGGGATCTTCTTTGTAAATCTTGAGATAATCCATGCCTATATTCTTGAACCCTTTAGACCATAAGAAAGAATCGTTAACCGGGTTCCTTTCCTGTAGAGTTTTAAGGCTGTCAACAAGATTTTCCTGCCTTTTATCATCTAAACATGTAAAGTATTCCTTGAAATGTTTTCCTTTAGAGTATTCTTTTGAAAGTATTCCTATATAATCAATAGTTTCCGATGCTAATAAGCTTAAGATTTTTTTATTTGTCTCAATATTCTGATCTTCTAAAGGCAATGTAAAAACTAAATTGAGAAAATCAGGTAAGAAACTAACCCATTTACCAAATGCAGAATAAGTTTGGATTTCATTTTTTGTATGCTCAAGATTAGCTTTGGTCGCAAAACGCTCCTCTCCTTTAGAATAAGGATCATAAAGTATTATGTGGCGCACGTTTTTGTCAAGTTTTTTATTAAACTCTTCAATTTTCATACCGAGCAATGCTTCAATCCTACTTTGTATAATATTACTGTCAAATCGTTCGAAATCAAGCTTTGTCAGCATATTTTCAATTCTCAAGCAGGCATAGTAACTTTCGAGGAAGCTGCCTTCCATACTTCTTGATGAGTAAATCTTGTAAAGCCCTGTATAATCTGTTATTTTTAAAGTATGCATCGCTGACATGATGTCTGGCTGAACATTTTTGTATAACAAGTGTCTCAGTTTCTGCGCTTCTTTTTTTCCTATAATTGAGTAGGGGGTTATGAATATATGCACTCCTCGGTCTTTCTCTTGTACCGGTTCGCTTGCGAAGAAATAGTTCGCTCCTTTGTATTTTTCTTCTGCATCTACAGTATCTTGAATGGTATCATATATGCTATGATATTGTTTTTTTGTCCTTTCAGTATTAACAAATCCAAACCTGTACTTGTTCCCGTCAGAGTCTGGATTTTTCATATAAAACTGATCATACCCTATGATAAAAGGCTCGCTGAACTGCACAACATAAAAAGCATCTTTAGTAAATTTATTTTTGTAAGTCTGATCTTGGACGACTTGGCTACCCAAATGTTTAGCAAGCAATGAGGCTAATGTTTTTACAGCTTTTTCCTCATCCATTTAAACCTACCTCCCGTAATAAGTCTGATTCGTTATGGTTGAGCCAGTCAGCAACTTTTTCATTCACAAAATCGCAATTTATAATATCCTTGAGAATCACTTTTTTCTCTTGGACGCTTTTTTTGCTGAAATAATCAATGAATATACCAGCATCGTCCTTGTACATGCTGACATAGTCCAATTCTATGTTCTGAAATCCTTTAGACCACAAGAAAGAATCATACACTGGTTTCTTATTAGGTAATGATTTCAATGACCCAACTATCTTTTCTTGAACTTCTTTGTCTAAAGCTTCGAAATATTCCTGGAAGTGCTTTCCCTCAGAGTACTCCTTGCTCAGGACTGCAGTGACAAAATCGAGATTCGGAGAGCTTTTCAGAATATGTTTATTGGATTCTAAGTTCTGCTCTTCATATGGTAAAGAGAAAAAGACGAAATCCGTGAATTCATCAGTTGAATGATTGTTATATTCTTTGGAAAAAGTTTTAAGGGACTCTATAGAGTTTTGTATATGTTTGACAACAACTGATACGCCTGTCTTATGCACGTAACCCTCAGAATGGTTATGGCTTGATTCGAGCGGAAGCAATTTATTTCTCTTCAACAAAGCATTCAACGATTCTATACCTCCAAAGGATTTAAAAATTTTCTTGGAAGCTTCTTCATCGCCATCATATTTGATATCCATGGCGAAAACAACAAACGTTTTCAACATTGCTAAATCTTCCTTTAAAACCTTCGTAACAAAAGGCGATGCGGAGCATTTGAATGAAGACTCTTTATAGTCCCTATAAAGATCTATAAAACTCTCTATCCCTAAAACGCTCATGGCATAAGCGATTTCTGGAAGTACGTTTTTGTAAAACAGCTTTCTCAAAGAGGATTCTTCTTTCTTACCTATGATGGCATAAGGTGTTGCTGCTAAACGTGACCTGTCAGCACCGTACTTATGGCCTTGCGTATGAACGTTCTCTAAGAAGAAATAGTTCGCATCTGCAAAAGACTTGTTTTGTTTAAGCACTAATCGTGTCAAAGTCAATTCGTCAGAATTACTATAATCAGGTATGTAGAATTTATTATGGTGAAACTCAAAGAAAAGCGGGTTTCCGACCTGGTAAACTGCTGAAGCGTTTTTTATAAGGTTGTCTTTATGCGAGGATTCAATAACCTCAGATCTTCCAACCTTATCGCCCAGCTCCTTTGCCAAGATTTTTGTGGCTTTTTCTTTGTCCATAATAATTCAATCTTCCTTAAGATTTTGATATCTTACTGTTCAAAAAATCGATATACGTCTTTACAGCCTCGTCTTTAGGGCTGGTTATCATTTCCTTTATAATCACAGGGAGTGTGCTAAAATCTACGTTGCCGTAACAAGCATCTCTTAACAAGTACCAGTCTTTTTCTTTAAGTTTCCCAGATATTTCCGGATGATCTTTGTATTTTTTGAAAATCTTGTAAAAGTGGAATCCTGTAAGTTCTGAACAGCCGCCCACCCGTTCATTTAAAAAAGACTTAGCCATCGCTTCTAAGTTTTTGAAGATGTTTTCTTTCTCGATTTTTAAGAATCCGTTCTTAACCAAGGAGTCGATTATCTTGGACTTTTCAGAGCCGTGTAGTATTTCAAACTTGCCTCTTGAATCTTTGGCCAATTCAACATCTCCATTGTAAACTAAGAACATGTTTGGCGTTTGTTTGTTAAAAAAGAAGATGTCACGGCCTTTATGCTCAAAGTATAATATATCCTGTCCTAATGGTATGTCTATAGTGCTCAAGTTCTTTATAGTCTCTATAGAACCATACTTCGTTGTTAAAGGATGTATGTCAGTTAGTATCCCATTCAGCAAGTCTTTGTCAAGGCTTTTCAAGCTGCTCTCTGTTATAAAGCTTATTTTATTATTAAGGAAGTTTATCTTCTTAACAGATTCTATTAAAGTATCTAAGGATAATACAGCATGTAATGTCCCTGTAGAAGTAGCAGTGTCTTTGTAATCAGGGTCGAATATTCCTGTGATGGACGTCTGGCCATATAATATGTTGACTTTTCCTGTCAATGCTTCGTGAGGAGTTATCCTTTTGACAAGCTCTAACGCGTTGTCTTTAATCTCAGACATTATATTATACATATAACTAGGATTATTCTCTAATAAGGAATACCTTTTAACTTGAGTATCGGACACTATGATTATCCTGTTGTCCAAATAGTTTTTTCCAAGCTCTTCCCTCAGCTCAGGGGAGTCTCCTCTGCTGTCTATGTGGAATTTTTCTAGTTTTGTAGAATAGCCTAAGATTTCTAAAACTGTCTTGTAAAGGTCTACTTGTTTACCAGAAATTTCTATAGAGATTCCATTTGCTGGTATTTCGCAATATTTTGATAAAGATTTTTCTAGTCCATGTATTGCTGGCCCTTCGTATTCTATTCCCATTTTGTTCCCTCCTACTGGTCTTGCATCCTTTTTAGGTTCCGGAGGTAATGTTGGATAACAATTAACCCTTTCCCTAGAAAGTTCATGCATCATATCTAACGGCCTTCCTGGATCCAGTTTCACATCGCCAATGAATTCCCAATCTGGTGCCATCTTATTTTCCTCCATTAATCATTTAATCCGACCTCTCTTACCAAATCCATATGATTCTTAGTCAACCAGTTTACGACTTCCTCGTTTGTAATATCGGACTTCATCAAGTCTTGGATTATCGCTTTTTTCTCTTCAGCAGACTTAGTATTGAAGTATTCTATGAATCCTTTAGTGTCTTCTTTGTAAAGCCTCAAATGATCCAAGCCTATAGTCCTGAACCCTCTGGACCATAAGAAAGAGTTATAGACTGAGTTGTCTGCTTTCTTGAATTCTAAAGCGTTTATCACTTTTTTCTGCTTTTTAGAGTCTAGGCAATCAAAATAATCTGGGAAGCTTTTACCTTTGAAATACTCCTCAGTCAGTATTTTAACATAGTCTAATGTTTCACATGGCAGTTTCAAAATCGTTTTATTGACTTCTATATTCTGGTCCTCATGAGGTATTGTGAATACAAAATTAATAAAACTAGGCAATAAGTCAAAATTTCTGACAGTCTCTAATTTGCCAACAATGTCTTTGACACTGCTCTGATTAACCGTGTCATCACTCCAAGAATACGCATTGTCTATTCCTCTTTCGTTTAATATCTTATTAATTTCCTTTCTTTCCATTTTCAAATACTCTTCAACCTTGTAGGTGGGAAAATAAGAATTTTTAACACAAAACATGTCGCGTAATGAATTTTTAAATTTTAAAAAAAGAGGGTATATTTCTGAAAGTTCCTTGTTCAGTTCACCATTAGAATATTTTTCGTAAAGCTCAGCATAGTTCTTGATGTCAAGCACTTTCATGGCAACTTCCACGTCATCAGGAACGTTTTTGTAGAAAGTATTCCTTAACTGGTTTATTTCTTCCTCACCTATTATTGCGAAGGAAGAGGCTGTTGCACGCTTATCTATCTCAAAGTTTTCTATAAATAAGTAATCTGCTTTAGGTTCTAATTTTTCATACAGCGCAGAGTTTTTGTTCTTAAGGCTGTCCCTTATCGCATATGAGCCAAAGGCTACAATCTCCCCTATCTGATAACAAGCTATTGACTCTTCAAGAATCTTTTTCTGATAATGGTAATTTACAATCACGTGATAGTTATTACCTTCTCTTAGTTTTTCAGTCAGTGTTAGCGTAGCAGTTTTCTTATCCATTGAAACCTACCTCCCTTAGCAAGTCAGATTCGTTTTGGTTGAGCCAGTCAGCAACTTTTTCATTAACAAAATCACAATTCATAATATCCTTAAGCATCACTTTCTTCTCTTCTAATGCCCTTTCTTTGAAATAATTGATAAACCCTTCAGCTTCCTCTTTGTAGAGTTTTAGATAATCTAACCTTATGTCTTTAGAGCCCATCATCCACAAGAAATGGTTATAATCCTGATTTTGTACTTCGACATTTTTGACTAGGCGGGCAATATCTTCCTGTGCTCCAGCGTCTAAGAGTTCGAAGTATTCTTTGAAGTATTTTCCATTAGAGTATTCTTTCAACAGAATCAATTCTTGGTCTAAGAATTTTCCAAAGTTTTTGAACATGTACTTATTCATCTCTAAGTTCCTGTCCTCATAAGGTATCTCGAATAAGAATCTTAAGAATTCTATGTTCAAAGGGTTCTTATCTATCTGGGGGGTATGCGTTTTAACCAGATCGATTAATAAGTCTATCTCATGTTTTTTTATCCATGAAGCCTGCTTAATAGTGGGTATGATATATTTTATCCCAAACTCGCTAAGGCGCGTGTTGAGTTTCTCAATTTTGAATTTCGAATCAAATGGGTCTAGTCTCGTCTCGTTAGAGTTATCATAAGTGCGTGATTGTAAGAATTCTAAAAATTCTTCTTTGAATTTTTCGAAATTGTTACAAAATAATTGGTTGAACTTCTCATTATTATGGAGGTAAGCATGGTAAAGTTCAAAAAAATCTTTTATCCCTAAAGACGTGATAGCTTCTCTCACGTCCGCATCGTAAGTCTTGTAAAAAGTTTTTCTGATAGACTCTGATTCTTTATCCCCGATTATAGCATAAGGCGTTATACTCATCAAGATTTTATACTCAGTCAAAGAAGTTTTGTCTGATAAGAATACGTAATTAGCCGCCGCTGGGACCATCTTATCTATGAATTCTTCAAGTTTTTTACTCCTCACAGGATCGCTATCACCAATCCGCCTAACATACTGTATGGACGGGAAGTCTCGGTCTAAGAAAACGTCTAAAGAATCGCTTAGGATATACGCGTGTTTTGTTTCTTTCAGTAGCTTCCGCTTGTAAGCTTCGTCAGATATTATTAACCTGCCATAATGCTTCACAAGCCTTTCTGTAAGCGTCTTAGTCGCTTTGTATTTTTCCATTTAGCTTACCACCTTAACCGTATTATTATTTTTGTAAAGATCCTTTATCTTGAGGGCTATATCTGGATGAGATATTTTGTAAGAGCCTTGTATAGTTTTCAATTTTGAAGTGTCAGTCCTTTTGAAATCCTCACCGTGTCCGTTCTCTGTTTCTCTCGTTTCATAAGAGATGTTTAAAACGTAGGCATTCGGATGGTCTTTGAAAATCTTATCTAAGTTCATCATGTCGGTATGCCTACTACAATAAGGGCCAAGAGTGGATTTTGTGACGCTTCTCAGCCATGTGTGCTTGATGCCAGAGAATTCTTTGTACATAGAATTTAAGTCTCCTGTTGAGAATTGTTTTTTTAAAATCTCTTCGTATCCTTGTTTGAACACATGTTTTTCTTCGTCTATTAGTCTTTTCTTGCCTTTCCTGTTAAGGTCTAAAACGAACTTGTAGCCAGTGAATTTATTCTCTTTCGGATCAAATCCTGTGACGGTAAAACGGCTTACATAATAGTTTGAGGCAGAATAATCACAATTAAACCACACCTGAGGGCTTATGGTGAACGGGTTTGAGTCTATAGCCCTTAACATGTACAGCTTGTCCCTTAGAGTAAACTCTGTATCCAGTATATTGTAAAACGGTAATTTTTCTGAGGTTATTTCCTCAGCAACCATTGTATCAAAAGAATATATTTTTGATTTTATCTTCTCGACAATCAGCTGTTCCAGGCTTTTTCCTTCCTCGTTTTTAACATCAGAGGACATTCTGGACTTCAGCTCGTCTAGTTCTTTCTTGACATCCTTGCTCATCCTGTCTATTTGTAAAATCCTCATAGTGTTAGGAAGCCCGTTTGACAAGTCTATCTCAACACAGTCAGCCTCACCGAGTATATGGGTAAGACGGGAGACTGCGTTTAAAGGCACAGCCTTGAATTCCATCGTATTATAGATTATCGAAACAGCACTAGTAAGGTTACTTAAGTAAATTTTTTTATCTTCACCTTCAAGTTTTTTCAAACTTTTGAATTCAGCTATTGCTACCATTTTGTTTTCCTCCTGAAAAACCTACTTCTCTCAAAAGATATGTATAATCTTTTTCTAGCCATGCCACGACTTCATGGTTCACATATGGCTCTTCGTAAATCTTTTCTATCAGTAATTTTTTAGATTCATCATTAAGCTTTTTGAAGTAATTTATGAAAGCTTGAGGCATATTCTGTCGATAGAGATGCATCGCAGAATCTTCACCCACCACATACCCTTTAGTCAGTAAGAATACATCATTGTCCGGTTTTCGTTCTAAATGTTTTATAGCTTCAACAACTTTTTTTCCTTCAGAATTACTAATATTTTCAAAGTATTCATGGAAATGCTTTCCTTCAGCGTATTCTTTTACAATAACACCAACTAGGTCAAAATTTATGGGTGTGATCCTGAGCATTTTCTTGTTGGATTCTATATTTTGTTCTTCGTAAGGTAGATTGAATACGAAGTCAAAGAAAGGTGAATCATCCCATGTGTTTCTATTTGCGTGTAAAATCTCACCAAACATGTCAACTCTGCCTTTAATATAATATGAGTAGAGCTTGTCATAGAGCATTACTTCTAAGTCTTCTGCGGCTTCTGAAACTTCTTCAGGTACGTCTTTGTAAAAATTTTTTAGCAAGAATTCTTCTTCTTTTCTTGAGATTATCCTAAAAGGCGTAACAACCCCTACCAGTCTGCCATTGTCATAAAAGTTTGATACAAAAATATAATTCGCAACTAATTTTTTAGCTAGTTCTAACTGTTTTGCTTTCATGCCGTTAAAATCTGCTAAATGCGTTTTTCCTTGGAAAACAAGAAATCTTAAATCAAAATTTTTTTCAGGTTCTACTTCAATTATGTACTTAGCCTTATGTGGATAATATGCTATTAAGGCGCTGTCTTTTATATGAATCATATTCTCATCTTTTTGAATTATTGTTTTAACCAGTACTTCTAGGTCTTTTTTTTCTTTAGGCGTCATCTTTTCTAATCTTTCACTTATCATTTTCACCACCGATGATTTGCAGAATATTTTTCTTGTCTGAGATTACAAGCATAGCTTTATGATAAACTATGTTTATCTCATCCATGGCCTTTTCAACACGCTTTAATACCTCTTTGCCTTGCTCAATAGAAATCTTGCTCTGGTCTGAAGATAATTTCATAAGCTCAGCAGCTTGGGACTTATTCTGGTATATCAGGGCATTTTTACGTACAATTTCTTCAGCAGCCTCTTTCTCCTTTTTGAGATTAAAATATCTTTCTTCGATGTCTAGGTAATCTGGCAGGCTTTTGTCAGCTTTATCCCTCTTTTCCTTGATAGTTTCGAACTCTTTTCTCCTAGAATCACGCAGTTCAACCTGGTATTCTAACTCTGACCTTTTCGTTTCCAAGTCTTTTTCCAACCTTTTGACCTGAATGTTCAAATATCTCAAGCTATCCTTGTTAAATATTAATTCGTCTCTTAACTTATCCCTTATAATCCCAAAATACCCTAAGCAGGCTATAATCTTATCAATTACTGGGTTGTGATTTGTCTGTGGGTATTCTTTATTTTTCAAGCGCTCATGAAGAGAATTCAGCCATTCTTCAGCTTCGTTTAGCTTTTCGTAAATCTCTTTATCATAACCTCTTTTGAAATCAAATTTTGGCGTGTCATATTCCATGTTCACGGTTCCCTTTTTCAAAACCATTTACTAAAAAATTAAAAAAATAAAAAAAGAGTCGTTTATTCGCTCTCTTCTGGTTTATCTTCCTTAAGATCTTCTTGCACCGTATAAGATCCGTTTTCGTCCCGCCCTAAGTCGATTACGTCTTCTTTCTTCGTTTTACCCTTTAAGATTTCTTCGATAAGCTCATCTTCCTGTTTTACTCTCTGGTCTATTTCTTCCTTGTGCTTGTAAGCTATCTGCCTAACGACTTCTATAGTGCTTGATTCGATGAACCTTTCGCCTTGTTTCTCTGCTGCGACTTTGCTTACTCCTTTTGCTACTGCTGTTATTGCTATCATTGCAGGATTGAATGTCTTCTTTAACATATCATAAGTGTCTAAGGCTTTTCTTTGGAAGTCTACGAGGTCTGCGGATGCTGTTATGTGGTCAAAGAGGGGCCTTAAAGAGTTTAGGTTTGTCTCTAAGGTTTCGTGGAGGTTTCTGCCTTCTGATAATAGTATCTGGTTTTCATCCCTGAAGCCTTCTAAGGCGTCTAATATGTTCATGGTTTGCTGGTATTTGTTCAGCGCGGATGATCTTTCTTTTCTAACGCCTTCTAAAACCCTTTTAGTTTCTAGTATTTCCTCTTTAAGCTCTAAGTAGGTTTCATCTTGTTGTTTCATTTCTTTTAGTTTTAGTTCTAGGCCGCTTAGCTGTTTTTCTAGTTCTTTCTTGTTGCTGTTGAATTCTTCAATTCCTTGTCTGTAGACTTTGGCTTCTTTGATAAGGTCGCCGGTTAGACCATCAATTTCTTCGAAGCGTTCTTCGTACCTGTCGATTTCTCCTCCAAGCCCTTTGTAGATGTTGTCTGCGTCTCTTACTAAGCTGTTTAGCACTCTTCCAAACCTTTTGTTTTTAGGGTCTTGCTTGTGAAAGAGGGAGGGTAATGTTTCCCATGCAGCTTTTAATGTAGAAATTACTGGTAAGCTTGTTTTTTCTATTTCTTCCTTCTTTGTCTCATAGGTTGTTTTGACTTCATCAAAAAAGTCTTTCGTGTCAGATTGCCAAGTTGCAACGCTCATCTTTATCTCATTCATGTATGCTAATGCTTCGTTAAGCTCTTTTCTTCCTTCGCTTAGCCTTGTTTGTGCCTGCTGTGCTTTGACTGGAAGATAACTGTTAGTTTCTTTGTCTTTTGCCATTTTTCAACATTCCTCCTCATTTCTTTTTCTTTTTGAATAATGGGTCGTAGATTAATCTTTTTCCGAGGTATGCTCCTCCGGCTACTACTGCAGTTGTCGGACCTACAAATAATAGTGCTAGGCCTGAGATTACTCCTGTTTTTATGACTTTTTCTGTAAGCCCTTTCTCATACATATAACCTAAGACTTTTCCGCCGAGTTTTCCGCTCTCTTCTTTGTACTCGTCTGTTTGTCTGCTTGTTTCACCTTTTAAGTCTTTTATTTGGTCTTCTATTGTTTTTTTATAATCTGGTTTCATTTTTCCTCCATTAGTTCTAGTTTATTGTTTTATTCCTCTTTTGGTGTTTTATGTGCTGGTTCTTCTAGTGACGCTTCTTGTACTGGTTTTTTAAGAAGCACGTATTCTAGAATGACCCCATGTTTCTTGTTCACTATACCCAATATTTTGTTATTTGGTGCATAGTTGACTTCGTATGTGTCGTTTTCTTTCTTGAAGTTTACAGTATATACTGTTTCTCCTTTTGAGTTAGGTATTGCAAATGTTGTTTTTTTGTTTATTTTTAGCGTATCCGGGTCTGATAGTTTGTTTACTCTCTTTATTAAGTCTCCTGTGAGGTATTCTAAGTCTTTGTTAAGCTCAGAGATATCATTTCCATTTAGGAGATATTTTATTGTTATTTCCTTTTGATCGTTTTTTAGGTCTACAGATAGTTCTTTTTCTGTTTTATTAAGGACTATTTCTATACCCTTATAGTTGATTGCTTCTTCTCCTTGTTCTTCTTTGTCTTTTGCATATTCGTTTATCAAAGATTTTGCTATTTGTATTTCGGGCATAAGATCTATCTGGTGGTATTTTTTGGCTTCGTTTTCTATATAGTCAGTTACTGCGTCTGCTACTGTTTTTACACCTTTGACTGTTTTCTTGACTATATATTCTCCTAGTGCACCTATGGTTGCTCCGGTTGAGTTCTCTTGTGTTACGTTTTCTTTCATGTATTTCTTGGCGAACTCTGTGCCTTCTTTTATAAGTCTGGATTTCAAGCCTATGGCTTCTTCTATGACTTTCTTGCCTACTTCTTTGGCATCGTTAGTTTCTGGAGATCCCTTAACTGTTTGTATACCCTCATCTGCTTTTTCTATCACTTTCTTTTTGAATTTTCTTAGTTTGTTTGTTAATTCTTCTATTCCCATTTTCTAAAAAACCCCCTAATGTTTTTATAATCTATATGTAGTAACAGATTGGAAAAATGGCTTGCTTATAAACCTTTCGGTAAAGAACCACTTAACAGTAGTAATTATAATTGTTATTTCTTTTCCTGCGCCTCAGAATCTTTCTTAAAATCGTAATACACTGCAGCATTTCTTCGCTGGACATAAAGTATTCCTGCATCCTCTTCCGCATCTAATGCCTCAAAACCATCAGGATATGTCCTACATTCTCCACCCATAATATAAATTGAATAGCTATCGTCCCTTTCCAGGAAAAGCCTGTATCTAAGTGCAGACTTGTTATTTACTATTTCTTCCAGCCTTTCTTCCGCAGATTCCGCCTTCGTCGGAGGCAAGGTCTTAGGTTTTCCCATTTTGTTCATTCTCCTTCTCTAGGTCATAATAAACCACAGCATTCCTGTGGCCTAAATGCAATACGCCTTTCACGCCATAATTCTTGAACCTTATTACAGCTTCGAAACCATCAGGATAACACCTACACTTGCTCTCTTCAATTTCAAAAGAAGCAAATTTGGCGTAATAACCTATTACTAATTCTTTGCTGATAAGCTCTTCTAATCTTTTCTCAGCCGTTTCTGCTTTCGTCGGAGGTAACTGATATTTCTTTCCCATCTTAGTCTTTTCCTTGCTCTTTTTGGGCTTCCTTATCTTTTTGCAGGCTGTAATGCACGAAAGTGCGCCTCCTATCGACGTAAATCAGGCCTTCACTTCTATTAATCGCAGTTTCAAAACCATCCGGATAAAGCCTTGCTTCCCCGTCTTTAGGGTCGTAATAGAAGTATCCTTGGTTTTCAAATATAACATAAAACCTTGTTACAGAATTGTTGTTTACTACTTCTTCCAAGCGTTTATCTGCAGTTTCAGCTTTCGTGTCTGGCAATAAATTACTGTTTCCCATCCTTATCCCCCTTAACTTTACTGTTTTGTAGTTCGTATTCTTTTTCCAAATCATAATCTACCACTATGCGTCTTCTTTCAAAATGCAACATACCTTTTGGCTTGCCACCATCATCAAACATCATTTCGACACCATCAGGGTAAAACCTTATTTCACCATTTAAAGGGTGATAATACCAGTAGTTTTCCCCTTCGAATATCATGACATATCTTGTTACAGTCTTGTTAGCGAGTATTTCTTCCAATCGTTTCTCAGCTGTCTCCATTTTTGTAGGGGGGAAGCTAAATTCTTTTTTGCTCATTTTATGTCCTCTTTCACCAAGGTTTGTTTTTTGTAATCTTTTTCTAAATCATATGTCACATAAGCCCTTCTTCTGTCTAGGTATAAGTTACCAAAATAACTTCCATTACTATAACTATCGCCGGTATAACTAACCCCTTCAAATCCGTCGGGATACGCCCTGCATTCGCCTTCCAAAGGCCATAAAGCATAATGATCATTTGCAGACATAACCCTAAAATGTTTTATTGACTTGTTTCTTACAAGCTCTTCCAGCCTCTGTTCGGCAGTTTCTGCATTAGTAAAAGGTAGAGGTTTAGGTGCTGTATTTTGAGATTCAGTTTTCTTGCTCATTTTCCCTCAATAGACTTAATACTTTGTTTTGCATAATCCTTTTCAAGATCATATCTTATAAAGATGCGTCTCCTTTCAACATGTAACCTGCCCTCTTGATGCTCTCCATTAAACGTAACTGCTTCAAACCCATCCGGGTAAAACCTGGATTCGCCTTCATAAGGGTGGCAATAATAGTAAGACTGGTTTTCAAAAATAACTTCATACTCTATTATTGATTTATTTTTGATTATTTCTTCTAAACGCTGTTCTGCAGTTTCAGCTTTCGTCGGCGGTAAAGGCTTAACTTCTTGTTTTTTACCCATTTTTTTACCCCCTCCTCTGGATATCTTGTTTTTTACGCTCTGTATCAAGATTGTACATAAAGCAGACATTTTTTGTTTGGAGGTATAACAAGCTTTTTGTTGTTATAGTTTCCGGTGTGCTTGTCGCGATAACTTCAAAACCGTCAGGGTACTTCCTGAACTCACTGTCGTCGATATTTGCATAAAACTTCGTGCCTGCTAAGAACACACATTTTAGTAAGGAATTATTATTTACCAGCTCTTCCAGCCTTTCTTCCGCAGAGCTTGCTTTTGTGTAAGGCAGTATTATTTTCTCTCCCATTTTAAACCCCCGATATTTTTTAAAAGAACCCCTTTTCAATTTGGAATAAAATACCCGTTTATAAAACTTTCTTAACAACGTAAAATATCTCATTCTCAATTTCAAAAGTCTCAGCAGAAAGTCCTAAGTTACGCATCATCCTAAAAAACCACCCTCTTTGCCGGATAGGATTTCGACCACCAATAGACATGGTAGGAAAAGAAACAACTATAAACTTTGCAGGAATATTAGCTAAAAGCTTCTCACTATAATTCCTTTCTAAATCTTCTAAAGTGTCTAATGTTTTAAACAAGAAACAAACATCCGCCTTAGGCAGTTGCTCGACTTTCATCAAGTCCAAAGAAAACGATTCACCTTCTAAACCAAAAGGCCTCATCATGTTAAAATATGCTTGGATAAAATTAGAATCCTCTTTTGTAAGCTCGTAAGCGAAATACTTAACCTTCTTCAAACTCATCCATGGAAAAGATAAAGGGTTAAGACCGCAGGCTAGATCTAAAATAGTTTTAGGCTTGCCAGTAACAGAAAAAATCTTCTCATAAATGTCAGAATAAAAATCAATTCTCTCACTACTTGACTTATGAGACTTCAAAATGTTCATATGCAGTTCTAAAGCTTCCTCGTCTAAATCACTCACTTTTTTTAGATGCTCTTTCAAATGTTTCAAATCTTTTCTACCAATTATGAAAACACCATAAAGCTCATGTAACCTCTTACGAACTTCCTTGAGCATGAACTTAAAATCTTTAGACTTCAAAGGCTTCGGATGACTCTCTAAAATGCTTCTCATCTTAGGGTATTTGACAAAAAATTCCTCAATTAAAGCCTTGACAAAATCATCAGGTAAAGAATTTAAGTTTTTTTTCTTCTTAATCTCAGCAATAAAGCTGTCAATCATACGCCTTGCCTCATCAACCTCTTCTTGTCCTGAACATACTTGTAAACATTAGCATGAGGCGCTCCCTTAAGCAGATCTTCAACAGCCTGCCTAGCAAGGATAACATTGTCAACAGGACCTATTATGCTAACAGTCTTACCAAAAACAGACAAGTAACATCCAGTAAGCCTTTCTATCATCTTCCAAGCCTTACCCTTAGTGCCTATAATCCTGGCTTTGATACGCTTGATATTCCTATCTGACTTGCCAGTATATTCTGTAATATCAAGAATTTCTAGATTATAATCCTCGTTAACAAGCAGCAAAGCAATACTCGGGTTGAAACCACGACCGATAGCTTTGATTATATTTTGAGTGTTGAAAGCGGCAAAAGAATCTTCGCTTTCTATTGTCACATCACCCTCTCTAGAGTCTATAATCAGTTTAGTATTCGTCAGTTTTTGGATGTTCCTCTTAACCAAACCTTTCTTCCCTATCAATACCGCAACCCTGTTCTTAGGGATCTTTATTTGATAACTAAACATTTTAGAACTCTTCAGATTCTTCTAAACCTTTTAAGTAACCTTTTCTTTTCAACCAGTTAACCTGGTTAATCCTGTACTTGTACACAATGTCTCCCTTGTCATCAACGTATTCCCAAGGCTCAACCAATACTACATCTCCTTCCCTGACCCAAAGTCTCCTCTTTAATCTCCCTGGAATTCTGCAATTCCTTTCCTTGCCATCCAAACATTTTACTTTGCTTCTTGAAGCCCCAAGCCTTTGGACTAAGACTCCGAAAACTTCTCTGCCTCTAGGAAGCCTGACTCTTTCAATCTCCATCTGCTGCTGTTCATACTTCCTTTCAAGCTCTTTCTTCATCGACATAATTATGGCTTAGTAAGAAACCGTTTATAAACCTTTGGAATTTTTTGAATTTTTCAATAACCTTTATAAATTACCAGTAGTTTAGTAAAAAATGGAAATGAAAAATATTGCTAAAATAGCCTTTTGCGATTTTGATGGCACATTAAGCAAAGGATTCATCTCAATGGAATTTCTAGAATATGTATACAAAAATAGGGCATATTCAAAACAAAACTATAAGAACCAAATGGATTTATACACTCAGGCTAAAGATAAGAAAATATCTTACGAATACTGGTGCAAGAGATGGGGTGAAGAATGGGCGGCAGGGCTAAAAAACCAGACGTACAATGCAATATGGGAACAGGCAAAAGAATTTTTTAAACAGTTCAAATCGAATATTTACAATTCCTCATACCAATTGATAAAAAACCTAAAAGAAGCAGACTATTATATAATAACTATCTCAGTAGGGGCTTATGACGTAGTGAACCTTGCAGCATCCGCACTAGGGATGGACGAATGTTATGCTACAAAACTCAAGTTTAAAAACAATATATGCATTGGAAAGCTTGCAACAAACATACACATACCGGGCGGCAAAGAAAAGGCGATTAAGAGAATAGCAAAAGAAAAAGATGTTCTTTTTGAAAACTGCATAGCATTAGGAGATTCAGCCAGCGACATGGAAATGTTCAGCCTTGTAAAAAAACCAATAGCATTAAACCCTACCCCTGAACTATTAAAACTGGCTCAACAAAAAAAGATGCCTTATTTCAGCCACGAAAATGTTCTAAAAGGTATAAAAAACGTACTAAAAACTGATTAAACCCAACCTTAAGATAAACTTATTCTAACATAATAATATTTATAAAATCAGAAAACAAAAACTAATAGTTGGAGGATGATTTTTTTATGAGAGTCAAAGATTTACAACCAAAACAAGCAAAGGTAGATATAGAACTAGAAGTCAAAGCGATAGGTGACATAAGAGAATTCCAGAAGTTCGGGAACGTAGGAAGAGTTGCTAACGCAGTAGTAGCAGATGACAGTGGAAAGATAAAACTGACATTATGGAATGAAGACATCGACAAGATAAGAGTCGGTGACAAGATAAGAATAACCAATGGTTTTGTATCAGAATTTCAGGGAGAGAAGCAGTTAAGCGCAGGAAGATTCGGAAAACTAGAGGTTAAAGGACAAAAAAGATAATCCTAAATTTTTAATTCTTTTAATCTTTTTACCCTTTCTTTCATAGGCGGGTGAGTGCTTAACAAAGAAAGTAATGCTGAAGCCTTGAAAGGATTGACTATAAATAATGATGAAGTAGATTCGCTGCCTAATCTCATCGGGTTATGCTTGACTCCTAATTCTAATTTTTCTAAAGCTGATGCTAAAGCTTCAGGATTTTTTATAATCCTTGCCCCGCTTTCATCAGCCATGTATTCCCTGCTCCTTGATATTGCTAATTGTATTATCATAGCTATTATTGGAGTGATTATAGCTAAGACTAATAATCCTATAGCGTTACCACTATTACGATTGTCCCTTCCTCCAAAACCTCCGAATATAGCTGCGAAGCGAGCCATCATAGCCAAGTAAGAAATTACTCCAGCTATTGTTGAAGCTATGACCATTATCAAAGTGTCCCTGTTCTTTATATGGGATATCTCGTGAGCGATAACACCTTTCAACTCTTCTTTTGTTAACAGGTTAAGTATTCCTTGAGTGCACGCTACTGCAGAATGCTTAGGGCTCCTGCCAGTCGCAAATGCATTAGGCGTATCAGAAGGTACGATATAAACCCTCGGCATAGGGATATTAGCATCATGAGATACTTCCTTAACAATCTTAAAAAGATTAGGCGCATCTTTCTCCTTAACCTCTTTAGCACGGTACATCATAAGAACTATCTTATCAGAGAAAAAATAAGTAACTAAATTCATAAGCAATACAAAAAACAATGCTATGAACAATCCTTGCTGGCCCCAGAAGCTTCCGAACCAAAGCATCAGGGCAGTAAGAGCACCTAATAATACTACAGTCTTGATCTGATTTTTTATCATGTTATCAATAAATAAAACATTCTGTTTTTAAGCTTTACTACTAATAATTTAGAAACCGCAATGTATATAAAACTAATAAGCCTTGCCAATGATTATGCTAAAATTCGAAGACTTGACATCAACAAACTGGTTGAAGTATGAAAAATTTGTACTACATTCAGAAATAGTATTCCAAAAACCCATCAGAAACTCTAGTGAAGAATATCTTAAAGTGATCTCATTGGAAAATTCAATATGCAAAATAGCCCTGCTTGATTCAAAATACATCGGGAACATCATAGGATTCTGCCCAACAAAAAAAGATATCCTAGAAGAAGGGCTAAAGGATGTAAAAGAAGACCATAACATGATTTACATGTTTAACTTTGTTATAGAACCTGAGTATCAGAACAAAGGTTATGGCAGCCAATTATTGAATGAGTTCATAAAGTCCGCTAAAGAAAAAAAATACAAAAAACTTCTTGGCCATTTCAGACCAAACAGTTCACTTTATCTATTAAAAAAACTCGGCGCTGAAGAGAAAAAAACCTACAAGAACTGGTGGAAAACTAAAGAGGATTACACCTTATGCAAGCTTATGCTCTGAAAATGTTCTCATCAAAAGATTTAAATCTGTAAAACCACTGTTTATTACTAATGGCTTACAACATAATTGTCGGAAGGACAGAGTCTGACAGGAAAAAATTTGGTGAACAAGGCGTAGTATTTATAGGAAAAGGCTACGTGAAGATGGGAAGAACAACTTCCTTGTCTAACAGGATATTCCTAGATGTGGTAAGAAGCCATGTTGTACTTGTCTGTGGAAAACGTGGCTCGGGGAAATCATATACACTAGGTGCGATAGCTGAAGGCATTTGTAACCTGCCGGAAGAAGTTTCTAAGAACATAGCAGTGATAATCTTTGACACTATGGGAATATTCTGGACTATGAAATACGCTAATGACAAAGACGAAGAGTTGCTAAAACAATGGGAATTAAAGCCAGAAGGGCTAAACAAGGTAGATATTTACGTTCCAGAAGGTTTTTTCAAAACTTACAAAGAGGAAGGCATACCGGCAGACTTTTCTTTTGCAGTAAAACCAAGTGAGTTAACGCCTGAAGACTGGAGACTAACGTTCAGCTTAACGGAGAATGATCCTTTAGCAATAGCAATCGAAAAAACGATTTATGAATTCCAAGAAAAAGGAACGCTTGAATATTCTATAGATGATATAAGCGAAGCGATAGAGCATGACGAAGACATAGATATCAACACTAAGAACGCTGCCAAGAACAGGTTCAAAGCAGCTAAAGGATGGGGATTATTCCAAAAAGAAGGCACGAAAATAAGCGACATGATACAAGGCGGCAAGGTTAGCGTGTTAGACTTAAGCGCTTACAGCACAGGCGCCGGAGGATGGGGGGTAAAAAACTTAGTAGCAGGCCTGATAGCAAAAAAACTATTCATAGAAAGAACGATTGAAAGAAAAAAAGAAGAAGTAGAAATGATAAAAGCCGGATACAGCTACATCGGCAGTGAAGATGAATACAAAAAGATAAAAAAACCTATGGTATGGCTAGTGATTGATGAAGCACATGAAATGCTCCCAGAAGAAGGCAAAACAGCAGCAACTGACGCCTTAATAACAATCCTTAGAGAAGGAAGACAGCCAGGAGTCTCCACAATACTCGCTACACAACAGCCTGGAAAGATACACAAAGATGTCATGACTCAAACAGACTTGGTAATAAGCCACAGAGTAACTGCAAAGCCAGACGTAGAAGCATTAAACGCTATGATGCAGAGTTACATGACCTCTACATTAGTTGCTCATTTGAATAACCTGCCGAGAGAATCCGGAGCGGCAGTCATCTTGGACGATAATTCTGAAAGGATCTATCCCATGAGGGTAAAACCAAGGTTTACTTGGCACGGCGGAGAAGCGCCTACAGCGATTACTTACAAGAAAAAACTCGACTTAGGGCTTTAAGTATTATTTATTTTGTTACTTTCTCAATAATGTAAGCATCCGCTGTCTCAAAAGTATAAGTATCATCCTCATATGATGCAGTGATAAGTCTTTCTTCTATAGTGCCGTCTGCACCTATGTCCAATTCCTGGGTTTTTACTATGCCCTTACCTTCCACCCATTTTTCATGGATGATTATTCGAAAATCTATTTTCCTATCTAATTTATCATCATAATCTATGATTGTTAGCTTCCCATGTTTTGTGAACATCGGTGTTGTTGACATCTCTTTAGGGTCTATGTGTCTAAACGTTTTACGTTGAATCATGCCAACTACTTCCGCCGTATAAAGCCCATCTTTATCTCGTTTGGCGTTTTTAGGAACTCCATGCTGATAAAATGTTTCTAAAGATACAAGGTCACCGTATATGCTTATTTTATTTGGAAGTCCTTCCTTTGTTGAAGGCGTATGTTTTGATAATAGTCCTGTAACATAGTCATTTACTTTCCAGTCTAGCCATTCGCTGTCTGTATTATACGCGGGCATTCCCGGATATTCTATCTTAGGCTTCTTAGCTTGTTCAAGGCGTTCAGGAGAACACCCAAAAGTTATCATTCCTGCCGCTAAGCCTGTACATAATGTTGTTAGTAATGTTTTTTTGAGTTTTGACATTTTATTCCTCCAATCGGTTTTTATTTGAAATATTCTAAAGGGTTTAGCCCCCTGTTAATCCATTTTTCAGCCTGTTCTTCATAAGGCTTTATTTCTGGTATTAGTTGTTCCTTCCTTTCTTGTATCGCTTTTAATCTTTTTTCTATATCTTTTTTACCTTTTTCAGACAGGTACATGTTGTAATCCTTGTCGATGATGATTAAATTTTTCATTTCAGCGTCGATTTTCACAAATTCTTGATACGCTGGTGTTTTGTTTCTTTGGTTCATGGAAGAAACATACTTCTTTTCACAAACATGCACGTTTACAAGATATGCTACAGATAATACCCCTACCGGTATTATTATTTTACTGAATATTTTATCAAATGCAGATCTTTTCTTAACTTCTGTTTGAACTTTTTCTTCAAGTGTTTGTTCTTTCATCTTCTTATTCCCCCATTATTTATTTTTTTATTATCCCTAAAACGTCTTTCTCGAATGATTTTATTGACATTTTGTATTGATTGTTTTAATACTCTTATTTTATCATTATCGTTTTAACAGAGCCGTCAGGCATCTGTATCTCAATGAGTGATGAACCATCAGGATTAATCGTAGCCCTATAATTTATATCCCCGTCTGCATTTTTGTCTATTTCTGTTATAGACGTCCCATCTGGAAGTTCTTGTTTAAAAGTGATATAATCTTTTTTCCCATCTGGGCCGAAATCTGTTTCAATTATTTTTACACCATTCTCCAAAGTTTTATACGATTCCACGTATTTTACTTCTATTTCAGTGCTGCCATAATTAACATACGTTACAAACTCTTTAGTCTTCATTTCCATTACTGGACTATCAGTAGGTATTTTCGACTCAAAAGCTTTTATTGGCAATGCGTATCCTAACCCCATCACTCCAACAACACAGGCCATAGTTAACAATTTTTTCTTCAAGTTTTTCATAGTTAAAACCTTGCGTTTATTTCAAAATATTCATAATATTTTTTTCAAGATCTTCTTTGTCTTTCATCTGCTGCTGTTTGGTTTTCTGCTGGTATTCTTTATAAGCTTGTAACAATTTTCCAGGCGCTTCTTTTATTATCTTATTGTACTCTTTTGTTAGTTCTTTTTGTGTTTCGCTCGAAAGTTCGCTAAAATACATCTTTTTTCTTTCAGTAATGCTTGGCAAGGGTATTGTTGTAAATATATGGGTCGTTTCATAGCTTATCTCGTCCTTGCTGTCCAGGTTGTCATAATTATAGTCTCTTATCACAACTTCTCCCTTTTGAGAGTTTTTAGAAACGTTCAGTTCTAAGTATTCTCTTTTCTTTCCGTTTTCTATGGCTCCGCCGTCCCAGTAAACGTTTATCTTTTTCCCGTCAGGAGTTTCATAGCTTGGAAACATCCCTTCTATCTGTTTTAATGTGTCTACAACTTTCACAACATCCGGGTCTTTCTTAATCTCTTTAGGCGGCGCGTATGCAGGCTTAAGACCGAAAGCCAGAATACAAGCTAATGTTGTTAATGATACTCCAATAGTTTTTGCATATTTCATATCTCACAACCCCCTATTGCTTGTTTTAGTTTTTGAATGTTTGAACGGTTTTTAAGACTTTCGAAAACACTTTTTCTGCTGCAAGAATTTTGAGGTTTAGTGACAGACTTTGCCGTAATGCTGAACGATTCGCAAATTGCCCACATGTACCGATAACACGTGCTTGGCATATACGAAACGAAAACTATACGCCAAAAGAGAAACCGAGGTAACGGACTCCAATGACTTAATGTATTTATTAGAAAGACTAGCAAAAAAATCCAAACAACAATCAGAAACTTAATTATCCGACAACAACCTAAAAATAAACCCTTACCAGAAACACAACTAAAAAAATTCAACAAAAAAATGACACCTCCCCCAACAAAAACAATTATATATGGTCATCTACTGACTGGAAGAACTCTCAAGAAGACTTACAAAAGAATATGGGAAAGGATTCACAAGATCTAATATATTTTACATGAGGCAATTTTATCTAAAATTTTCAAAAAATCACGCAGTGAGTGATGAATCTCAAAAAGTCCACGCAGTGCGTGGAAAATCTCAAAAAAGTGACGCACTGCGTCACGAATCCCAGAGAGTGAACGCACTGCGTTCAGAATTGAGCTGGACCCATTACAGGCTTTTATTAAAAGTCGAAGAAGAAGCAGCAAGAAATTTTTACATGCTGGAATGTGTTGAAAATGATTGGAGCACGAGGGAGCTTGAAAGGCAAATAAACTCTTTATTATATGAAAGGCTTGTTTTAAGCAAAGGTAATAAGAAAATAAAAGATCTAGCCAAGAAAGGACATATCGTCAGAAAACCTGAGGATATTATCAAAGACCCTTATGTCTTGGAATTTCTCGGACTGGAAAAGAACAAGCCTTACCTTGAGAAACAGCTTGAGGATTTATTGATTGAAAAACTGAAAGATTTCCTTTTAGAGCTAGGTAAAGGTTTTTCTTTTGTTGAGAGGCAGAAAAGGATAAGCTTAGATGGCGACCATTATTACATTGACTTAGTGTTCTACAACTATATTTTGAAATGCTTTGTTTTGATAGATTTGAAAATAGGCAAGCTTACGCACCAAGATATCGGTCAGATGGACTTCTATGTCCGATATTTTGAAGAAGAGATTAAGCAAAAAGGAGACAATCCTACAATAGGTCTGATACTTTGTTCCGACAGGAATGAAGCAATGGTCAGGTATACTCTTCTTAAAAACAGCAAACATGTTTTTGCCTCGAAATACAAGCTGTATCTTCCGTCTGAGGAAGAACTTAAATTAGAGCTTATCAAAGAAAGGGGATATATAGAAACGGAAAGAAAACTTGCAAAAAGTAAACTTACTTAGGTTTTAGAGTGTCCGAAAAAACCGGACAGTCGAACCGGCACTTCGGGTACGATTAATCGTTATATAAATGAGTTACGTAAACCTCAGATTTTCCGGAAATCCTTCTGTTTTAAAGCTTAACTGAAAAAGATTTTTAAACAGCCGAAAATCCTTTCTAAATGATGAAAGATTTCTACACTAGGAAGTCAAGAGAGGAAGGATACTACGCAAGATCAGTATACAAACTAAAGAGCATAAACAAGAAATACAACTTGATAAAAAAAGGCGATAAAATATTAGACCTAGGATGCAGCCCGGGAGGCTGGATACAAGCATCACTAGAAATAACCGGTCCAGAAGGATTCGTAACAGGAATAGACCTAACTTCTGTAAAAAAAATCGAAGCAAAAAACTTCACATTCATAAGATCAGACATAGAAAAAGCAGAAATCGAAGGACAATTTGACGTAATACTCAGCGACATGGCTCCAAAAACAACAGGTATGAGAGAACTAGACCAGGAAAGAAGCTATGATTTAGCGAAAACAGCATTAGAAACAGCCAAGAAACATCTAAAACCTTGCGGAAATTTTTTATGCAAGATATTCCAAGGGCCGAGATACCAAGAATTCATAAATGAAGTTGAACAAAATTTTGAATTCGTAAAAACAGTCAAGCCAGAAGCGTCAAAACAAGAAAGCAAAGAAATGTATGTGGTAGGAAAATGTTTCAAATCCAAGACAGAATAAAACAAGCACTAGAAGGACAAGACACCCTAATAATAGGTGCGAAATGCAGCGTAGAATACAGCGGAAGAGCAGAAGCCTACCTCCATAAAGGCGACAGGGTAATAATCATAAAACAAGACAAAAGCCTTCTAGTACACCAGCCAACCGGGACTAACCCCGTAAACTATATGAAAGCAGGAACAGAACACCACGTCTATTACGAAGATGAACAGCTTTACATAAAAAGCAAAAACATAACCTTAAAAGAAGAGATGAAAATAGTGATACACCAGTTACACTTCTTACACTCAAAAATTTTAGAAGACGGAGAAAAACTAGTGCTCAAAGGAACAGAAAAAGACATGGCAGAAAAAATATACAACAACCCAAAACTAATAGAAGAAGGATTCAAGCCATTAAGCCAAGAAGAGCATACGAAATATGGGTTTATAGACGTATTTGGGTATGACAAGGATAACAAACTTGTGATAATAGAATGCAAAAGGTATACTGCAACTTTAGACGCAGCAACACAATTAAGAAGGTACGTGGAAAAAGTAAAGTCAAGCAAAGGCCTTAAAGAAGTCCGTGGAATACTAGCCGCTCCGAGCATAAGCCCGAATGCTAAGAAAATGCTGGAAGACTGGGGATTTGAGTACAAACAAGTAAACCCGCCTAATCATTTAGAAAAGTTTAATAAAAAACAAAAAAGAATAGGCGAATTCTAAAAACATCAAAACCTCACAAAGTTACTTTGATGAACAATACTGCCACTTAATCTTCCTTAAAAGTTTTCTTAGTACCTGCTCTGAATAAAACTCATCTAGCCTTGAATCCCAATGCCAATCAGCAGGAATCTTAGGCTGTTTCGGCAACTTAACAAGCGGAACATCTTTTTGCATAATCTTGCTTACCACTTCACACAAACGCTTTCCAAACTCTTCTCCTCTCGGGTTATCATGGTAGAATACTCCATCGATACTTGTTTCCTCATGCCCTTTAATCACAAGCTCATTATAGGAATAAATCCCATCAGTTATCAGCAATTCCAAAGGAGTTTTGATTTTTCCATTGTGTTCAAGAGCAAAATTTCTCAATTCTCCTTGCTCGCGAGGGCTTCCTATATCACTATTCCATGCTATGTATATAACTTTATCAATCGGAGGATTAAGTATTAATCCGAAATTTCCAAAAGTCCCAACTAAGAATATCTCCTTATTATACCCTAATTTTTTCATTGCCAATTCACTTTCAAGGCAAGAGATTAGAGAAGCACTATAAAACATATTGCTATCTATCACTCTCATACATTTACGTTTCATCTCTTCTCGTGAGATTCCTTCAGCCCCATGGTTGATGAAGCCGTGAACCAAATATACAAAACCTGTTGGATTATGCTCTAACGGGTTTGTTAATAATTCCTTAAATGCCATACGTTCTCAATCTGTTCATAGGATTTTAAAACTTTTCTAAAAAAAATAAGAAAATTTTTAAACACAACAAATATAAAAGTCAAAATCAAGGAGGATGAAAAATGGTAAAACCTGAAGATTTTTACTTTTCAACACCGATGTTCTCGTTAGACGAGGACTATAAAGGCAAGCCTAGAGTGGTCATAACTACAAAAAAGGTTTACGACACTACTGGCGGATGGGACGATGGGAGCAAAGAGTATCATGAGATGAGAAATACGATATTGCCGAAAATACTTATAGAATTTGCCGAATCGGTTTTCGCTTCGAAAAAAAAGATATCCTGCAAAAAACTGGAAGACTTGCTGAAAAAAGAAGGGTTCATACACAATCCAGAACTAGACTACGGCCTTAAAGACCACTTAGGAATATTTTAAGAAAAGCTAATTCACCTTAAAATCAACACAAATCCTAAACTCTCTTGGAAAGAATTGACCGCACTTAACAACATTCAAACAACTACATTTGTTTCCACAAGTGTGAATAATGGATTTTATCATGTGTTATTCTTCTGATTACTATTACTTTTCTCATTCTCTTTAAATTTTTAAGATGATAATTAACCGTGTTAAAATGTTTTCCAACTAAGCTTGAAATTTCTTTTATTGTTTTAGAATAATTTTTTATTGAAGTTAATATATCTTTTCTTACTTTTTCCCCATCATAAGCATCTCGAGTATACGAAGTTAAAGCTTTTTTTAAAGTATTTCTTTTCCTAAAAATTGTAAAATTTATTTTATCCCAAAAAAGTTAGATTATTTTTACCTAGAATCCTTAATAAACACATTCCACGCTTTTCATTTTTAAATATGCTTTTGATTCCTAAATCATAAAGCATTACTTGGACATCTTCGATTCCTTTTGTTCTAAAAACTCTTAAATCAATCCTTTTCTTATTATATCTCTTATTATAAACAACTGAACCTTCAGAATCAAAAAAACCCTTAAGAAAACTACCTTTTATTTTTTCATTTTTTGAGCTCAAAATAGGCTCAGGAACTTCCCAATCATAAGTTCGACATTTGATGTTAGATAATAAAAAGTTTACTGCTTGCTTCGATCCTAGTCTCACAACATATTGTATATTATCAGTCCTAACCCAATTACCATATTTTGTTTGGTGATTACTAAAAACTTTTCTTTTATTAATTGTTGGTTCAAGATTGCTCCATTTTTTAAGAGCTTTTGCAAATGCGTAAGCAAAATCTTTATCGTTCACATTTAGATTGACTCTCTTTCCAGAATCTATCGAACCATCCCCAATAAGAACACCATAAATGTATGCTAATTCAGGCGATAATTTTTTTGCAGAATTTGGAAGTTTTCTTTGCATATCCTTTGCATAGATGCATCTTGGTTTCCGGTTGGTATTCACCCACAAAATTGCTGTTGCATGAGATATCCTTATTACTTCAGCTATTTTTTGAAATGTTAACCCCTCTTTTCTTAATTGAATAACTTTATGATAATCTTTAAGAGTATAAGGTCTTGATTCCTTTCCTTGCATACCACAAAAATTGTATTTGTTTTTATAAATTTTCTGCACACACCTGTCGCGTTGTCCAGTACCCTATGAAAAATTTTCGGGAAGAATAAAATATTTTCGAACTAATATGCATTATTTTTAAAAAAAATATAAATCAAAAACTATTTTATATGTTTTGGGGCCATAAGGCAATACTATCTTCTCATTTGCTATCTTAACTTTTTTATTATTCTCTTCAGCAATTTTTTTTATCAATTTTTCACCCTCTTTAAACAGATTTGGTTCTCTTGACCAATAATAGAAATGAATCCAACCTTTACCCTTCAACATTTTTATTGCTAAACCTAAAAATTCATAAGCCCCTTTAGGAAGGGGCATTATGATTCTATCAAATTTATTTTTAAATTTTGAAACATATTTTTTAACGTCTCCTTGCATAGGGAATACTTTATCTTCTAATTTATTCAACTTTATATTTTCTAAAGCGTATTTGTGAGCGGCAGGATTTATTTCTATAGAATAAACTTTATATACCTTTGGTTGTTTTTTAGCTAAAACTATCGGAAAAGGAGAAATTCCTCCAAACATGACCAAAACATTTTCTTTAGGTTGAATTAAACTAGCTATTCTCAATCTTTCTGTTGATTCCCGTGGAGAAAAATAAACCTTTCTAGGATTTAAACAGAAAAGACAACCGTATTCTTTATGTATAATTTCCGTATTTCGCTCTCCTGCTATCAGTTTTAGATTTTTGAGTCTAAAAATACCTTTTCTTTCTGAAGTTTTTTTTAAAACCGATTTTACAGGCTTACATATTCCTAAGATAGCTTCCCCCACCACCTTTTCTTTTGACTTTAATTCATCTTTTATTTCAACTATAGCTACTGCTCTATCCCTAGAACCGACAATATCAAACGATTTAGGAACTAGTTTAATTTGTTTTTCCGTAAGTTTCTCTTTCAATGCTTCTTTTAACGTTGCCATTTTAGAATATTGTAAATATCAATGAGGAAAATCCTGCGATGATAAAACTCCAAAGATAACTTCCGCTTAGTATTATAAACAACATCATGAACACCCTTCCCAAGGCTAATAATAATTCTCTGAATATTACGAACTCTGCAGGGTGTTGCTGTGCTGCTTTGTTATAAAACGTTGACATGTAAGGTATGCTTACAAATGTAAAAGCTATACCAAACAAAGAATTAAGAACCGTGAAATGAAGGAAAGAATTAGCTAACGTCCTGAAAAACCAAGTTAATGAAGAAGAAAAAACACCTATGTTCATAATTTTTTTCTTATTTCCAACATCACTCAATCTTCCAATTATTAGTGTAACACAAGTTGTGAAAAGAATTAGTATCGTGGATAATATCCCTAAAGATATAAAACTTTTAAGGGTTAGAAAAATAAAAACTGCCCATATGACAGTTTCAGCATAGTTAATGATGCCTTCTACAAAGAATACTGAAAAATTTTTAAGATGGCTTTTATGAAAAATATTCTTAAAAGAGAATTCACCGTCAGGATACGTCTCTTTGGTAAAAAACAAAGGTATAGGTGCTACTAGGAAAAGCAGGCTTACAAAAACGAATAAGAATTCAAAACCTAAATAAGTTATTATCAAACCGCCTATTAATGGTGCGAATATCATAACAATATAGGACAATACATTCATCATACCCAATTCTTCACCGCGATGTTTTTTATCGCTTGACTTTATGAAATTAATGTGAAACGCCGGCCAGTAAAGAGAATTAGCAATAGCACTGACTAAAGCTATAGAAAAAAGGCTCCAAGAATAAGCCTCTAAAGAATAAAGCATTAAAAAATGTACAATAAACAAAGGCATGCTAAGCAGCATCGAATGCTTGATGCCGATTTTTATGTAAAGTTTTGTAACAAAAGGCACTATTATTAAGAAACTTAACGCCCAATAAAGGTAAAAATAAAAAACAGTCATTACAGGATAACCAAGGTTCATCAGATAAGCAGGTATGAAAACACCGACTAATGCTAATGCAAAAGCCCTTATAGCAGAAGTCATGTAAAGTTCAGAAAGCTCTTTGTTAAAAGCAAAATGTATCAAATGTTTGTAAGGCATATTATTCACTTCTTTTTGAAAAACTCGGAAAGCCCTTTCTGCTTCTTGCTCTCCTTATACTCTCTTAATGAGTCTAATGTCTTATTAACCCTTTCCTCAGAGAAATCATGCCTGTCAATCAACAACTTTTTGATTTTAGACTCTTCAGGCTCAGACCATTTCAGCTGATAATTAAGCATTACAGGCATGCTCTTGAAAGTAGCATAAACCTGTTTCCAATTAAACTCTGCCTTAACCTCACTAAATATCTTGTCAAAATTTTTAAACTCTTGAACAAGCCTTAAAGCATTCTTAGGCCCTACGCCTTTAACACCACCGACGTTATAATCAGTACCTGTAAGTATTGCAATAGCCAATAATTGATCTGGATTTATGTCAAGGTTTGCCAAGACTTCTTTCAACTCAACCATTTCTGGATGTACAGAAACGTAAGTTCCGGAAGGAAGCTTCTTCTTAGTAGACAATGTCAGGTTCATTAATAACCTTGGAGCTCCGTAGACTAAACAATCATAATCTGAACTCGCTACTGCCCATACATCTCCCTGCTTACACATATAAGAAGCCTGAGCTTCAGCCTCTGAAGGCGCCTGAATTACTGGCAGACCCATGAGCTTCAAAAGCTCTTTAGCTTCCTCAACCATTTCTCTTGTTAACCTAGTGGTTTGTTTTGAATATTTCTGAACTGCTTCATAATCTTCTTCCTCTCTGGCCTGTTCCATCTTTTCAGCAGCGATCCTTTTCCTCAAAGCCCGGTTTTCTTGCTCTTTAACCTTTAACAAAGGAGGCTTCCCGTCAAAAACAAAGCAAAGGTTCAAGTTCTTGCTCATAAGATTAGAAACTCTGGAAAAAATACCTACCAAGTGAGAGGTTATATTCCCATTAGAGTCCATCAAAGGAGTCCCGTCAGGCTGCCTTATACTACTGACAAACTGGTAAATCATCTGAGAAGCGTCAACAGCTATCTTCTTATTAGCCAATTCTTCCCAGGTTAATTCTTTTTTAGGAACCAAGTCCGAGATTTTCAATCCCATAAAGATAGTTTAAGAAAAAAGGGTTTAAATAGGTTACCACAATATTTATTAAAAAAATCAGAAATAAACTATCTAGACAAAAGATGGTGATAAGTCAAACTTCTTTCAAACACGGATGGTATTACCATTACCGAGTACATAATGTAAAAACTACAAACTTAACTAATGGTTTTGACACGTTAAGACGGTACTTATACCAGATGTTTGAAGCATGCCCTAATGAGTACTTCCAAACAGGGCCTAGAGGTTCAGCGCTAAAATTCAAACTCCCTTTAAATGTTAAACAAACAATAAGACATGAAGTAAGCATGCTAACCGGTTATGGTTTGAGAGTTAATGACGAAAGATACAGCAGCAACCACTCTAAAGTCCAAATGTTCATGCTGGAAAACGATCATAAAACAATCGCTGTAGAAGTGCCGATATGGCTCAGGGCTTCTGAACTAGAAAGCTTCAAAGAGCTTTTCAAATCCGAAGACCCATTAACAGGACATATCGATGTCTTAAGAATAGAGGACAGAAAAATCTGGGTGTGGGACTATAAGCCAAACGCACACAATGAGGAATACGCTGCGACACAGACTTACTTCTATGCTTTGATGCTAAGCAAAAGGACAGGGATACCTTTAGAGAAGTTCATGTGCGGATACTTCGACCATGACTACGCTTTCATCTTCAAACCCGAAGAGAATATTCTAAAAAGAAGCAGAAAACTCTTACCATAAGGCTTATAAGCCCAAGGTTAAACGCTGATTATATGAAAGTTCCAAAAACTTTTGTTCCAGAAAAAGACCTGACTGAAAGGGTGAACGATTACCTGAATAAGAAAGAGTCTTTAAGGAAAAAGAAAGGATTACATAGAGACCCTAATCTAAACCTTGTAATTTCTACACTCGGAGTTATACTAAGATTAGAGGGAGAAAACCATAGGACAATTGAGCAATATCTCAATAAATTCCTTAACGAATCTGAAGAAGAAGGATGCTTGTATGTAGTTGATTTTTTAAAAAAAGCAGAGCCTGACCTCCCAAAGATTGTTAATGACGCAATGAGGGTGCATCTTGAAGGTGAGTATAATTCAAAGGCAACGGTGGATATAGTCGAATCTTACTTAAACAAAAAGTTGGTAATATCAGAATGTGTAATGGACTATGTTAACATGATAATAGGGGTAGATTCAGGAAAACTAGGACCAAATAATACTTGGAGATACCGTGATCCTAAAACCGGAATTCCTAAAACCATAACAATAGACAATAACTACATGTGGAAAGTTGAAAACAAACTATGCCTGACCAATGCAACATATGCAGAATCATTCAGACAAAGTATAAGAAAAGTTTATGCAATGAAAATCTCTACAGACCCTTATTATAACTTCATGGACAACACCCAACTCGTAAATGCTATAACAAGTATCCAATTAGAAGCAGAAATCAACAAAATAGGAAGTCTAGTTAGTGCTCTAACCAAGAATAGTAACGAAGAAAACAAACAAATTTATGAAAGGACAGTTAACAATATGATTAATCACCATGGATATTGTGAAGTATGCGCAAAAAAAACTTTAGAATATTTTATGAGCAAAAAATCATAAGACTTTATCTTCAATATTCTTAATCTTGTTAACTCGTCTCTCATGTCTTCCGGCTTCGAAATTAGTTTCTAAAAAAGAGTTTAATATTTTCTTAGCCAATCCTTTCTTAATATACTTGGCACCCAAAACTAACACGTTCGCATCGTTATGCATCCTCGAATACTTCGCAGAATCAACATTATGACATAAAGCCGCCCTGACATTGTAATACTTGTTAGCTGTTATAGACATGCCAATGCCGGTAGTACAGATTAACAAGCCTTTCTCAAATTCACCATAACCTACTGCTGCGCCAACTTTGCTCCCGAAATCAGGATAATCACAACTTTCAACAGAAAACGTGCCAAAATCCTTGTACTTAATCCCTTTCTTGTCTAAGTATTTTTTCAAATATTCCTTAAGCTCGAAACCGCCATGGTCAGAACCTATTGCTACGCTCATAAACAAAGGCATTTTCTGCGAATTTATAACATTATCGGAAAAAGTAGTATAAAACAAAAGTATTTAAATAAAAAAAATCTGAATCAAAGTTATGCAAGCAATAATCCCAGTAGCAGGAGCAGGAAAAAGACTGAGACCTTTGACTAATACCATACCTAAGGTCTTGTTGAACGTGGCAGGAAAACCCAGTCTAGCATTCATACTAGACCGGATGATAGAAAAAGGAATAACAGACATAGTCTTCGTAACAGGATACTTAGGAAAAGTAGTTGAAACGTATATAAAAAAGAATTATCCTCAAGTAAGACCTACGTTTGTAGAACAAAAAGAACAATTAGGGACAGCGCATGCCATACTACAAGCAGAGCCGTTCATAAAAGAAGATGTGTTCGTAATATTTGGAGACACACTATTTGACGGGGACTTCTCATTAAAAACTGATGGCGACGGGATAATATTCGTTTCAGAAACAGACAACCCACAAAGGTTTGGGATAGTAGAACTACAAGGGAAATATTTGAAAAGGATTATTGAAAAGCCGAAAAACCCTCCGACAAACTTAGCCAACATCGGAATGTACTATATCAAACACAGCAAAGAAATGTTCAATGCCATCCATAAATTAATAGAAGAGGACATAAGGCCTTTAGGAGAGTATCAGATAACAGACGCTTTCCAACTTATGATAGAAAAAGGAGCAAAACTAGAATCAAGAATGATAGAAAAATGGCTGGACACCGGAAAGATAGAAACGACATTAGAAACTAACAAGTATTTGATAAGCAAGATGAAACAGCCAAAGATGAAAGGCGTGAAGCCACCAGTATTCATAGGTCCGGATGTAGAAATAGAAAATTCAGAAATAGGACCTAATGTGACTATAAACCAAGGCTGTGTAATAATTGATTCAAAAATAAAAGAAGCCATCATAGACGAGAACACTCGGATAGAAGACTGTGAGATAGAACATTCTTTAATCGGAAAAGAAGTAAAGATAAAAAAGTTTAAAGGGCATACGATGCTCGGAGATTTCGACACATTACATAATTAATTCTTATCATAAATATTTATAAAAACAAAAACAAGATGATTATACTATGAAAACAGAATTTTTCCCATTAGACATAGATTATGATAACAAAGAGAATGCGATTAAATTATTCGGAAGAACTAAAGATGGGAAAAAAATAACAGTCATAGATGATTCTGTAAAGTCTTATTTCTGGACCATACCAAAAAAAGACGCTGAAAAGATAAGAAAACAGATAGAAAGACTAACTTACAAAGATGAAGATAAAACTTACAAAGTGTTAAAATCAGAAACTAAAGAAGTAAAATATTTTGACGAACCGTTAAAAGCAATAAAAGTGTTCTTAGAAAACCCTAATGACAAAACAACAATCCTAGACCTTATCAGCAAGATAAAAAACATTGATTCTAGAAAAGAAGTTGACATCTCATTAAAAAAGAGATACTGGGCAGAAAAAGAAATAACTCCTTTGATGCTCTGCGAAGTAGAGGGGGAAGAAAATAAAAACATAATCAAAGCAAAAAAGATCACGCCAAAGAATGATTTCTACGAAGAACCTAAAATCTTAGCATTTGACATAGAAACTTACGCCCCGATAGGTCGATATTCTATAGAAACTAAGGATCCGATAATGACAATAGCGCTATACGGGCAGGGCTTGAAAAAGGTCGTAACCTGGAAGAAATTCTACACAGAAAACGAAAACATAATCTTCAAAGAAAACGAAGCAGAAATGATACAAGAATTCATGAGGCTCGTAGATGAAAACAATCCTGATTACTTAGTGGGATATTATTCTGATACTTTTGACATGCCTTACATAAGGACACGGGCAGATATAAACCAGGTCAATTTCAGAATAGCGGGAGAAAAAGTAACTTTCAAAAAAGGCATAGCAAAAACCAAAGGAATAATTCATTTAGACATTTTTGATTTTATCAAATACACAATGGGTTACAGTCTAAAAACAGAAAATTACGACCTAGACTCTGTGGCAAAAGAACTTATCGGTGAAGGGAAGATAGAGATTGATTTCTTAAAAGCGTTCTTAGCATGGGATGCGAAAAGCCCTGAGATGGAAAAATTCTGCGAATACAATCTTAACGATGCAGAAATAACATGCAAGATAGCCAAGAAGATAATGCCAAACATACACGAGCTTACAAAAGTTATAGGGCAGCCGGCAGTTGACATCGTAAGAATGAGCTATGGGCAGATGGTAGAATGGTACCTTGTAAGAAAAGCACATGAGTATGAAGAGATAGTTCCTAACAGGCCAGGAAACGACAAGATAACATTAAGACGGATGAAAACTTACAAAGGAGCTTTCGTATACGAGCCGAAACCAGGACTTTACGAAAACTTGGCAATAATGGACTTTAAAGGACTATACCCGAGCATAATCGCAACACATAACATATCAGCAATAACATTAACAGAAAAAAATGGTATTAAAACACCCCCTATAGAAACAGACTCGGGGAAAACAGTATACTACCAGTTCAAGAAAAAAGAAGGATTCATAACAAAAGCTATACAAGAACTTATAGAAGCGAGAAGCAAAGTAAGAGAAGAACTAGCCAAAGATAAGAAAAACCAGGCGTTAAAAGCGAGAGGCTACGCTTTGAAAACAGTAGCAAACGCGAGCTATGGGTATATGGGGTTCTTCGCAGCAAGATGGTATAGCAGAGAAGCTGCAGAAGCAGTAACCGCATACGGAAGAAAATACATCACTGATACGATTGAGAAAGCGAAAAAAGAATTTGAAGTAATCTACGGAGACACTGACTCAATAATTTTTCTGCTAAAAGACAAAACAAGAGAAGACGTTAAAAACTTCTTAAAAAAAATAAACGATTACCTACCAGGATATTTAGAACTAGACCTTGAAGGATTCTTCCCGAGAGGGATATTCGTAACCAAGAAAAGCGAAGAAAAAGGAGCCAAGAAAAAATACGCTTTGATAAATGAGGAGGGAGAGATTATTGTCAAAGGTTTTGAAACGATAAGAAGAGACTGGAGCAGACTAGCTAAGGATGTTCAAAGAAAAATTTTAGGAATAATCTTGAATGAGAATTCTCCAAAAAAAGCCTTAACCTATGTGCAAGAAATAATCAATCAGATAAGAAAGAAAAAATTTGAAATCGAAGATATGATAATCAAAACTACTTTGCAAAAACCTTTAGAAAGTTATCAACAAATAGGGCCACACGTGGCAGTAGCTCGACGAATGATACAGCAGGGAATGTTCGTCAACATAGGAAGCACTATAAGGTATGTCATAACTGAAGGTAAAGGACAGATAAGAGACAGGGCAAGGCTGCCTGAGGAGGCAGAAAACTACGACGCAGAATACTATGTCAACAACCAGATAGTCCCTGCAGTAGGGCAAATATTTGAAGTATTAGGATTCAAAAAGGAAGACTTAATAAAGGAAAAAAGCCAAAAAACGCTAGGAGACTTTTAACAATGGATGATTGGGAAAAAGCAGGAAAAATATCCGCAGAAGCATTAGAATTAGGGAAAAAACTAGTCAAAGTAGACGTTTCAGTGTTAGAAGTTGCAGAAAAGATAGAAGCAAAGATAATCGAGCTTGGCGGCAAGCCAGCATTTCCTGTAAACATTTCTTTAAACCAGATAGCAGCCCATTATACACCCTCGCATGATGATGCTTTGAGATTCTCACAAGGAGACTTAGTAAAAATAGATGTTGGAGCACACGTAAACGGAGCAATAGGAGACACGGCAACAACAATAGACTTAGGAGATAATAAAGAACTTGTTAAGGCTTCAGAACATGCCTTGAAATCAGCTATAGAAATCTTCAAGCCAGGAATAAAATTCAGAGAAGTAGGAAAAACCATACAAGAAACGATAAGAGAATATGGTTTCGTACCAATAGTCAACCTTTCCGGACATGGGTTAGATATCTACAACCTACACGCTGGAATAACAGTTCCGAATTACGATAATGGTGATGAAAAAACATTACAGGAAGGGCAAATACTAGCGATAGAGCCTTTCGCAACTAAAGGGGAAGGAAAGATCATAGAAGGAAAACCATCAGGAATATACCGGCTAGAACAGATCAGACCGGTAAGAGACGCTAATGCCAGAAAAGTCTTACTGTTCATAGCAGAAGAATACAAGACACTACCCTTTGCTAAGAGATGGTTGATGAAAAAATTCCCAACAGCTGCTTTCTCACTAAGGATCTTAGAGAATGAAAGAATACTGGCACAATATCCGCAACTGCCTGAAAAGACAAAGGCATTAGTAAGCCAAGCAGAGCATACTGTAAAAGTGGCAGAAAAACCAATAGTTCTAACACAGATTTAAATAAGTTTTTATAAAGGTAAAGTTAATTATAAGGCATATGCAGGTCTTAATTGAAACACCCACGTATTGGAAAAAAGGGAAAAATGTTCCTGTCTTTGATCATCCAATACCATTAAACACTAATGGCTGGCTAGTCCGTTACTTAAAAAACGTTACATGTCATCCAGAATTTAATTTGATAAAAAAACTAGTCCTTTTTCCAGCACCTTCAACTCTTGAAGTTGAAAAAAAAGTAAAACAACTGTCAAAAGGGTGTGATAAAGTTGAAGTGTTTTCTTTAAAAACACTAAAAATGCTAAGGACGATGTTAAAAGAGCATAATTTCAGCAAAGAATTCATAGGAACAATGCATTCTAACTCGTATTCTTGCGTAAGAAACATGGGGCTGATAAAAGGGGCTTTGGAAAAAGCGGACTTGTTAATCCTTTTAGACGATGATGAAATACTCTTAGATGATAGGTTTGTCACTAAAGCTTTAGAGATTAATGATTTTGACGGAAAAACAGGATACTATACCTCGAAAGGCAAGCATTACATACATACTTCTAAGCCACCGAACTGGGCGTTAAAATGGCAGAAAACAGAACTCATAGCAGAAACAACTCAAAAGTATATGGAATCTGATAAAAGGTTTACAAAAACAAACATAGCATTAGGCGGATGTATGGTCATAACAAAGAAACTTTACCAAAACATTTGCTTCGACCCGTATATACCAAGAGGAGAAGATATAGACTTCTTGCTCAATTCAAAATGTCAAGGTTATGATCTTGTATTTGACAAGGAGCTCTCTGTAGAACACCTGCCACCTCAAGGAAAAAAATATTTCTGGCCAAAATTCAAGGGGGATATTCATCGGTTTATCTATCAGAGGCAAAAAATCAAAGATTTAGGCATATCTGCAAAAGACTTATGCCCTTACCCTGGAGACTTTTTGCGAAAAGACTTGGAAGAAAGGATAATGTATACTGCAAAAAATTTTGCAAAAGATGTTCTCAAAAAAGAGAATGATAAATTGATAGCAAATGCTAAGGCTGAGGTAAGAAGGGCCAAAAAATATGCAGAAAAAAATAGCAAGAAGTATCTAAGCTACTTGTCTGAATGGAAAAGAATGATGGCTTTATTAGACAAGATTGAGATTTTCTAGTCTAAAATAGGCTTCATTCCGTAATTCTTTAAACTCTGGGGTCTCTTAATATTTGGACTTTTAGGGTTTTATGGGGGTTTAGAAGAAAGAAGAGGTGGTAGAATAT
>Ga0194112_10000315_pt1 | contig 68799 bp, 82 predicted proteins | sample TA2MahC400mmetaG_FD_146191 | JGI IMG/M metagenome (GOLD analysis project Ga0194112, IMG submission 146191) | Freshwater microbial communities from Lake Tanganyika, Tanzania - TA2015016 Mahale Deep Cast 400m | ecosystem: Environmental > Aquatic > Freshwater > Lake | place: Tanzania: Lake... | reverse complement strand
CCCCGCGGCGCACTTGCGGCAACGCGGATACATGCATCGCCGCTTCATGAGCACCACAGACCCTCGCACGAAGCTCCCCCAAGAGGCGAGTTTCCCCATGAGGGCCTTCCGCGTGCGTTCCAGGCTACGTTGGGCCGAGTCTTCCACGTCGGACTCCATATAACATAAGCGTATACACTTATATCACATACGGCCAAAGAAGAAAAGCGGAAACTGGTCCGTAGGAGATTACACGCACCCGCCGGAATTTTTGCACTTGACTCGATCCGCGGCAATCTGTATAATTCTTCATTCTGGCATCAGCGCTCGGCTGATTCCCCCATGTTTGTCGTGTGCGGTTGGGGAAGTGAGATGGCAGAGCAGCGTGTACGCATCAGGATGGAGGCCTACGACCACCAGGTCCTCGATGAGTCCGCGCGCCAGATCGTGGAGGCGGTGAAGCGCAGCGGGGCGAAGGTCTACGGGCCAGTGCCGCTGCCGACGAAGATCGAGCGCTATACGGTGCTGCGGTCGCCCCACGTGGACAAGAAGTCGCGGGAGCAGTTCGAGATTCGCACGCACAAGCGGATCATAGATATCGAAGAGCCGACGGCGCAGACGGTGGACGCTCTCCACCGCCTGATGATGCCTGCCGGCGTGGACATCAAGATCAAGGCGTGAGCGCGATGGTTCCCGGCCTCCTCGGCAAGAAGGTTGGCATGACGCAGTTGTGGGACTCCGAGGAGTCGGCGCGCGCGGCCACGGTGCTGGAGGTCGGCCCCTGCGTCGTCCTCCAGGTGAAGACGAAGGAGCGGGACGGCTACTCGGCCCTCCAGTTGGGCTTCGGGGACAAGAAGGTGCGAAGGAAGCACGGGAAGGCGGAGCGGCGCAAGGCTGTCGAGCGCCGCGGGGCCAACCGTCCCGAGATCGGCCTGGCACGCAAGGCGGGAACCACCCCCAAGCGTTTCATCCGCGAGGTGCAGGTCGAGCCGGACCACACCTACCAGCCCGGGCAGCAGCTCACGGTGGACCTTTACGCTGGCGTGAGCCACGTGGACATCATCGGCACGAGCAAGGGGAAGGGGTTCCAGGGGACGGTGAAGCGGCACCATTTCGTGCGAGGGAACGTGACGCACGGCTCGATGAACGTGCGGCAGCCGGGCTCGATTGGCTCGTCGGCCGCGCCGTCGCGGGTCATTCCAGGCCGCCGGATGTCGGGCCACATGGGCCACGAGCGCCACACGGAACAGAACCTGCGGGTGCTCCAGGCGGACCCGCAGAGGAACCTGCTGGTAGTCCACGGAGCGGTGCCTGGGCCGGCGGGTGGCTACGTGATCGTGCGGCCGGCCCTGCGGCTGGCGGCGAGACCCAGCCAGGCCCACCGCGCGTTGAAGCTGGCTGCGCCCAGGAGGGAGGCATGATCGAGCTGCCCGTCCACAATCGCGAGGGCCAGGTGGTCGGCAAGGTGGAGGTGGACGAGGCCGACTTTGGGGGCGAGGTGCGCCGGCAGGTGCTGCGCGAGGCCGTGCTGATGTACGAGGCGGCCCAGCGCGTGGGCACCCACTCAACGCTCGTGCGCGGCGCGATTCACGGCTCGCACGTGAAGCCCTGGCGGCAGAAGGGCACGGGGCGCGCGAGGGTGGGCTTCAAGCGCTCGCCTCTCTGGCGCGGCGGCGCCATCGTCTTCGGCCCGCACCCGCGCGAGTACCGCTACGCGATGCCGCGTAAGGCCCTCCGGGCCGCCACCCGCTCCGCTTTCCTGGCGAAGTTCCAGGACAAGGAGGCCGTGGTGGTGGACGCCCTCGACGCGGCGCAGCCGCGCACGAGAGAGATGGCGGCGACGCTTGCCGCGCTGGGAGCCAGCCGCGGCTGCCTCATCGCAATCGAAAAGCCCAACGCGAACCTCTGGAAATCCGCCCGGAACCTTCCGGGCGTTTTCATGAAGCCGGTGGCCGAGGTGAACGCCTACGACCTCCTCCGCCACCGGACGCTGGTGATCACCCAGGGGGCTCTGGGGAGCCTCGTCGAGTCCATGCGCAAGGCCCGGCGGCCGGAAAGCGGCGAGCCACGAGCCGCGAGCGACGAGCTTCAGAGCCAGGCGCAAAGCAGTGCGGGTTCTGAAGCCCAAGGCTCGTAGCTCGGCGCTCGTGGCTCGCGGCTCGAAGATTGGTGCAGCGATGCGTGACCCACGGCAGGTAGTGCTGCGGCCGCTCCTCAATGAGAAGGGCGAGAGGCTCAAGGAGCGGGCGCGCGCCTACCCGTTCGAGGTGGCCGCGGACGCCACGAAGGTGGAAATCCGCAAGGCCGTGGAGCAGATTTTCGACAACGTGAAGGTCGTGGCGGTGAAGACGATGATGCGCAAGGGGAAGAAGCGGCGGCTCCGCTACAAGTCGGGCTACCGCCGGAGCTGGAAGCGCGCACTCGTCTTCGTCTCGCCCGAGAGCACCATCAACGTCTGAGCGCAGATAGAGCAGCCCATGCCGATACGCCAACGCAAGCCGACGACCCCGAACCTGCGGTTCACGGCCCTCGACGATTTCGCGGACGTGACGAAGGCTCGGCCGGAGAAGTCGCTCCTCGAGCCGCTGCCCAAGCGGGGGGGAAGGAACGACTACGGGCGGGTGACGGCTCGCCGCCAGGGCGGCAGGCACAAGCGGCGCTATCGGATCATAGACTTCCGCCGCGACAAGGACGGCGTGCCGGCCAAGGTGGCGGCCATCGAGTACGACCCCAACCGGACCGGCCGCATCGCCCTGCTGCACTACGCGGACGGCGAGAAGCGCTACATCCTGGCCCCCAGGGGCCTCCAGGTTGGGCAGACGGTGGAGAGCGGGGAGAAGGTGGAGCCAAACACGGGGAACTGCATGCCGCTGGCGAACATCCCGAGCGGCCTGCCGGTCCACAACGTCGAGCTGCGGCCCGGGCGGGGCGCGAAACTTGTCCGCTCGGCGGGCCTCAGCGCCAGCATCTCGGCCAAGGAGGGCGACCACGCGCACATCATCCTGCCCTCAGGCGAGGTGCGCAAGGTCCACATCCGCTGCCGGGCCACGATTGGCCAGGTGAGCAACGTGGAGCACGCCAGCATCTCGATGGGCAAGGCGGGGCGTCACCGCTGGCACGGCCACAGGCCCTGCCCCAGGGGCGTCGCGCAGAACCCGGTCTCGCACCCGATGGGCGGCGGCGAGGGGCGGACCTCTGGCGGGCGGCACCCCTGCTCGCCCTGGGGCAAGCTCGCCAAGGGCGGCAAGACCCGGCAGCGCCGCAAGCCCACAAGCGCCATGATCATCCGCCGCAGGCAGAAGAAGTCGAGAGGCTAGAGTAGGGGAAAGCGCAAGTGTCGCGCTCGATTCGCAAAGGGCCGTTCGTTGACCGCAAGCTCCTGGCACGGGTGGCCGCCCAGAAGGACCAGGGCAGCCGCGACCCGCTCCGCACCTGGTCGCGGGCCTGCACGATCGTGCCGGAGTTCGTCGGCCACACGTTCCTGGTCCACAACGGCAAGAACTTCCTCAGGGCGTTCGTGACTGAGAACATGGTGGGCCACAAGCTTGGCGAGTTCTCGCCCACGCGGACCTTCCGGGGCCACGGCGGGCGCAAGAAGTAAGGCAGCGCGGAGCAAGCGATGGACTTCAGGGCAACGTGGAAGTTCGCGCGGGTCGCCCCGACCAAGGTGCGGCCGCTGGCGCGCCTGGTGCAGAGGATGCCGCTCAACCAGGCCCTGACGGTGCTGCGGCTCGAGAAGCGCCGCGGCGCCGACCTGGTGGAGAAGGTCATGCGCGCGGCCTGGGCCAACGCCCAGGAGAAGGACTCGGGCTTCGACGAGGAGGCGTTCTTCGTGAAGAGCGCGACCGTGGAGACCGGGCCGCGCCTGCGACGCATGAGAGCGCGCAGCATGGGCCGCGCCAACATCATCCTGCGACGCTTCGCCCACATCACCGTCGTGCTCAGCGACGGGCAGGGCGCAGAGAGGTAGCATGGGCCACAAGACCAATCCGATCGGGCTGCGCATCGGGGTGACGGAGGACTGGCGCTCGCGCTGGTACGCCGACGCGAAGGACTTCGGGCGCTACGTGGTGCAGGACGAGCTGGTGCGCCGCCACGTCAAGAAGGTGTACCACTTCGCGGGAATCCCGCGGATCGACATCGAGCGCACCCGCGAGCAGGTGAAGGTGATCCTCTACACGGCGCGGCCCGGCATCGTGATAGGCCGCAAAGGCTCCGAGATCGACCGCATGAAGGGCGACCTCGAGAAGCTCGTGGGCCGCGACGTCCAGATCAAGATCGAGGAGGTCACCAAGCCCGAGCTCGAGGCCCAGATCGTCGCCGAGAGCATCGTGGAGCAGCTCGAGAAGCGCACGCCGTTCCGCCGCGTGACGAAGAAGGCGGCCGACACGGCGATGCAGGCGGGCGCGAAGGGCATCAAGATACAGGTGGGCGGGCGCCTCGGCGGCGCCGAGATCGCCAGGAGCGAGCGCCTCGTCGTGGGCGAAATCCCGCTCCACACCCTCCGCGCCGACATCAGCTACGGCTTTGCCGAGTGCCGCACCACCTACGGCCGCATCGGGGTCAAGGTGTGGATTTACCGGGGCGAGAAGCCCCTGAAGGAGAAGCGCAGTGCCGCTCATGCCGAAGCGGGTCAAGCACCGCAAGAGCCAGCGGGGACGTGTTAGGGGCACGGCCTCGCGCGGCAACTACGTTGCCTTCGGCGAGTACGGCCTCCAGGCGCTGGGGCCGGCCTGGCTGTCGGCCCGACAGGTCGAGGCCGCGCGCGTGGCCGCCACCCACTTCCTCCACCGCGAGGGCAAGCTCTTCATGCGCATCTTCCCCCACAAGCCGGTCGCGGCCAAGCCGCTCGAGACCAGGATGGGCAAGGGGAAGGGCGAGACGGAGTACTGGGCGGCCGTGATCAAGCCGGGCATGGTGCTCTACGAGCTCGGCGGCGTGCCGGAGGACGTTGCGAAGCAGGCGCTCAACCGCGCCGCGCGCAAGCTCCCCCTCCCCACGCGCTTCGTCCTGCGGAGACACAGGGTATGAAGCTCACCGAACTGCGCCGCCTGACGAACCAGGAGCTCCTCCGCGAGGCCGACGACCGGATGAAGGAGCTCTTCAACCTCCGCTACCAGGCGGGCACCGAGCAGCTCGAGAACCCCTCGCGCATCCGCATCGCGCGGCGCGAGATCGCGCGCGTGAGGACCATCATCCGCGAGCGCGAGCTTGGACTGGAGAAGAAGGCGTGAACCGGGGCCAACGCAAGACCGTGGTCGGGGTCGTGACGAGCGACAAGATGCAGAAGACGATCACGGTGGAGTCCGAGCGGCGGGTCATGCACCCGCGCTACCGCAAGTACATCCGCGCCACCACCCGCTACAAGGTCCATGACGAGCGGCGCGAGGCGCGGGTGGGCGACACGGTGCGCATCATGGAGACCCGTCCGCTGAGCAAGACGAAGTGCTGGCGCCTGGTCGAGGTCGTGGGCCGCGCCCGCGGGGTGGAGACGCCATGATCCAGATGCGGACCATCCTCGACGTGGCCGACAACACGGGCGCCAAGGTCGTCTCGTGCATCAAGGTCCTCGGCGGCTCCAAGCACCGGTATGCCAACATCGGCGACATCGTGGTGTGCAGCGTCAAGAAGGCCATCCCCACGGGGGCCGTCAAGGAGCACGAGGTCGTCAAGGGCGTCGTCGTCCGCTCGCGCCGCGGCCTGCGCCGCGACGACGGCTCGTACGTGAAGTTCGACAGCAACGCGGTGGTCCTGATCGACAACGAGCGGAACCCGCGCGGCACGCGCATCTTCGGGGCCGTGGCGCGCGAGCTGCGGCAGCGGAACTTCATGAAGATCATCTCGCTCGCGGCAGAGGTCGTCTGAGGCCGCAGGAGTTTGCCAGCGTGATCATTCGGAAAAACGACACCGTGGTGCTCATCAAGGACATCACGTCGTGCAAGAACGCCGAGGGCACCCCCGTGGTGGAGAAGGGGGAGCGCACGAAGGTGCTGGCCGTGATGCCCAAAGAGGGCAAGCTGATCCTTCAGAACGCCGCCTATCGCTGGCGGCACGTGCGGCCGAGCCAGCAGAACCCGCGCGGCGGCCGCATCCAGAAGGAAGCGGCCGTGGAGGCATCGAACGTCCTCCTGTTCTGCGAGAAGTGCAACCGTGGGGTGCGCGTGCGTGCCAGGGCCGCTGACGGCGGCAAGAAGGTGCGCGCGTGCGCCAGGTGCGGCAACGTAATCCCCGTGGTGCGATAGAAGATGGCCAGACTCCTCGAACGCTACAAGACCGAGATCGTGCCGAAGATGATGGAGCGGTTCGGCTACAAGAACCGCCTGGCCGTGCCGCGCATCACGAAGATCGCCATCAACGTCGGCGTGGGCAACTCGCACGACGACAAGACACGGTTGGAGCAGGCCGTGCGGGACCTCACGGCCATCACGGGCCAGCGGCCCGCGACCGTTCAGGCCCGCAAGAGCGTGGCGGCCTTCAAGATTCGGGAGGGCTTCCACGTGGGGGTGAAGGCCACCCTCCGCGGCACCAGGATGTACGAGTTCCTCGACCGCCTGGTGTCTGCGGCCATCCCGCGCCTCCGCGACTTCCGGGGGCTCTCCACCACGTCCTTCGACGGACGCGGCAACTACTCCCTCGGGATCGGCGAGCAACTCGTCTTCCCCGAGGTCAAGGTGGACGACGTTCAGGCGGTTCAAGGCATGGACGTGACGTTGTGCACGACCGCCCGCACGGATGAGGAGGCGTTCGCCCTCCTCACCCTGTTCGGGATGCCGTTCAGCAGGAGCTAGAGAAGCCAAGATGGCACGGAAGGCAGCCGTCAACAAGAGCAGGCGGGAGCCGAAGTTCTCCACGCGGAAGGTCCTGCGATGCGAGCTGTGCGGGCGGGAACGCGGCAACTACCGCAAGTTCCACCTCTGCCGCATCTGCTTCCGCATGCTCGCGCTCAGAGGTCACATCCCCGGCGTCAGGAAGGCGAGCTGGTGAGCCGCCCGACGCCGGGCCAGTGGGACAGGTCTCGACCATGGTGAACGACCCTATCTCGGACATGCTCACGCGCGTGCGCAACGCCCTCAAGGCCCGCAAGGGCGAGGTCGAGGTCCTCGGCACCAAGCCCAACGTCGGCGTGGCCCGCGTGCTGAAGGACGAGGGCTACATCCTGGACTACAAGGTGCTGGAGGTCGGCCCGCGCCGCCTCCTGCGCGTCTACCTCAAGTATGGCCCCGACGGCGAGATGGTGATCACGCGGCTCCGGCGCGAGAGCAAGCTCAGCCGCCGCGTCTACCACGGGGTGGCCGATATCCCTCGCGTGCAGAACGGCCTCGGCGTGGCCATCCTCTCGACCTCGAAGGGCATCCTGAGCGACCGCGAGTGCCGCCGGCACCGCGTGGGCGGAGAACTGCTCTGCACCGTGGCCTGACCGTAGGCACGGAAGTGTGGTTTGTGACTATCGCGCGCTCTGCGCGCGTTTGTGGAGGATGAATGGATGGGTGGATGGATGTCAGACAACCATCCATTCATCCAGCCATCCAATCATCCCGTTCGGTTGTGGCCAACGGCCGCGTTAGGGAACCGTTGAAATGTCCCGGATTGGCAGACAACCCGTGCCGTTGCCCGGCGGCGTGAAGGCCGTGGTGGACGACGGCAAGCTGCGGATCAGCGGCCCGCTCGGCGAGATCGAGCAGGCCGTGGACGCGCGCCTCCGTGTGGCGGTGGACGAGGCGAAGAAGGTCGTGCGCGTGGAGCGGACGGCCGACGACCGCCAGACCCGCGCCCTCCACGGCCTCCTGCGCAACCTCATCGTCAATATGGTCGCGGGGGTCACCAAGGGCTACATCCGCGGCCTCCAGGTCGTCGGCGTCGGCTACTCGGCCAAGGTCGATGGCCAGACCCTCGTCCTACAGGTCGGCTTCCACAACGACGTGCGGGTGCCCATTCCCGACGGCCTGAAGATCGACCCACCCGAGACCGGCAACCTGTTGGTCTCCGGCGTGGGGAGCGTGCCCTGCGCGACGTTCCGCATCCGCGGGGTGGACAAGCAGAAGGTCGGCGAGTTCGCCGCCGAGGTCCGCCGCATCAAGCCCCCCGAGCCCTACCGCGGCAAAGGCATCCGCTACGAGGGCGAGGAGATACGGCGCAAGGCGGGCAAGGCATTCGCCGCCCAGGAGTGACGGCCAGTGGAGCTGAGCAGGAAGAAGACGACTCGACGGCTCCGGCGCCACCGGCGCGTGCGGCGCAAGGTGTTCGGCACGCCCGAGCGCCCGCGCCTGTGCGTGCGGCGCAGCCTGCGGCACATCCACGCCCAGGTCGTGGACGACCTTGGCGGCCGCACCCTCGCCGCCGCCTCCACCCTCACGCCGGCGCTCCGCGAGGCGTGCCGCGGCGCCAAGAAGGCCGCCGCCGCCGCCATCGTGGGCAAGGAGCTCGCACGCAGGGCCATCGAGGCCGGCATCCAACGGGTCGCGTTCGACCGCGGAGGCTACAAGTACCACGGGCGAGTCCGCGCCCTGGCCGACGGCGCCCGCGAGGCCGGGCTCCAGTTCTGACGCCACGGCCCCAGGCAGCAGGAGGTTGACGGCTTTGCGAAGAGAGCAGGACGCAGGTTCGGGGCGCGAGCTGATCGAGACCGTGCTGAAGGTCTACCGCAGCGCCGCCGTGGTGAAGGGCGGGCGCCGCTTCAGCTTCGCCGCCCTCGTCATCATCGGCGACGGCCAGGGGCGCGTGGGCATGGGCTACGGCAAGGCCAACGAGGTGCCCTCCGCCGTGGACAAGGCGATGGCCGGCGCGCGCGTGACCCTGCGCAAGGTGGCCCTGGCGGGCGACACCATCCCCCACGTCATCACGGGGCGCTTCGGCTCCAGCAAGGTGCTCCTCCGCCCGGCTGCGCCCGGCACGGGCGTCATCGCAGGGGCAGGCGTCCGCGCCGTCTGCGAGGCCGCGGGCATCAAGAACATCCTCTCCAAGGTCTTCGGCTCGAGGAACCTCAAGAACGTGGCCAAGGCAACGATGAACGCGCTGGTGTCGCTGCGGACGCGCGCGGACGTCGAGCGCCTGCGCGGGGTGACGATCGAATGAACCTCAACGACATCAAGGCCGAACCCAGCGGGCGCAAGCGAGTAAGGCGGCTTGGGCGGGGGCGCAGCTCAGGACGCGGCAAGACCTCTGGCCGCGGCACCTCCGGCGAGCGCGCGCGCTCCGGGCGCAAGGGACCCGGCATCTACGAGGGCGGCCAGATGCCCCTCTTCCGCCGGCTGCCCAAGCGCGGCTTCAACAACAAGGTCTTCGCCAAACGATTCGCCATCGTGAACACCGGCGGCCTCAACCGCTTTCAGGACGGGGACGAGGTGGACCCTGCCGCCCTTCTGAAAGCCGGCCTCACGAAGCGCGTGCTCGACGGCGTCAAGGTCCTCGCCAACGGCGAGCTGAAGCGCAAGCTGACGGTGAAGGCCCACCGCTTCAGCCAGGCGGCGTTGGAGAAGATTCAGGCCGCCGGCGGCACAGCGGTCGTGCTCTGAGGGAGGACGCGGGGCGGCCTGATGCTACGCACCTTCGCCAACATCTTCCGCGTGCCTGACCTCCGCAAGAAGGTCCTCATCACCCTTGCCATGGTCGTCGTCTTCCGCGTCGGCACCTACGTGCCGCTGCCCGGCGTGAACACGGCGGCCATCCGCCAGATCGCCGACAAGATGCGCGAGGGGCAGGGCGACAGCGCGACCGGCCGCGCCTTCGGGTTCATTGACCTCTTCACCGGCGGCGCGCTCGGGCGCTGCGCCGTCTTCGGCCTCGGCATCATGCCCTACATCTCCGCCTCCATCATCTTCCAGCTCCTCGCCACCGTCGTCAAGCCCCTCGAAGAGCTCCAGCGCGAGGGCGAGGCCGGCCGCAAGAAGATCAACCAGTACACCAGATACGCCACCGTCGTCCTCTGCATGGTCCAGTCGTTCTTCATGTCGTCCTGGATCGAGGGCCAGACGGAAGTGTCGCTCGTCAGCCCCGGCATGCGGTCGGGGCCGTGGTTCGAGCTGGCCACGATGATGTCGCTCACCGCGGGCAGCGTGTTCCTGATGTGGCTGGGCGAGACGCTGACCGAGCACGGGATCGGGAACGGGATATCGGTGCTGATCATGGCGGGGATCGTGGACAGGATGCCGATGACGGCGCGCCACCTGTGGAACCGCGTGGACTGGAGCCGCCCGTTCACCCCCGAGGCGGGGCAGATGAACGTCATCATGCTGGCCTTCTTCATCGCGATCTACTTCGCCGTGGTCGTGGGCGTGGTGATCATCACGCAGGGCCAGCGCCGCGTGACCGTGCAACAGGCCAAGCACACCCGCGGCCACCGCGTCTACGGCGGCCAGCGCCACTACATGCCGCTGCGCGTGGGCCAGGCGGGCGTCATCCCGATCATCTTCGCCCAGTCGCTCCTGACCTTTCCGAACATCATCTTCGGCTCGCTCAGCGCGCGCTGGCCCTCCTTCGCCTTCCTGGCCTCCGCCTTCCAGGTCGGGGCGTTCACCTACACCCTCGTCTACATCCTCCTGATCGTCTTCTTCTGCTACTTCTGGACCGCGGTGGTGTTCAACCCGCTGAAGATGGCCGAGGAGATGAAGAACTACGGGCACTTCGTGCCCGGCATCCGGCCGGGCAAGATGACCGCGCAGTACCTCGAGCGCCTCATGACCCGCATCACCCTGGCAGGCTCGGCGTTCCTGGCCTTCATCGCCGTCCTGCCGCAGCTCATCCACAGCAGCATGGACGTGGACCCGAACGTGGCCTATCTCTATGGCGGCACGAGCCTGCTCATCGTGGTGGGCGTGGCGCTCGAACTGGTCCAGAAGATCGAATCGCACCTGCTCATGCGCCACTACGAGGGGTTCATGAAGCGCGGGCGCATCCACAGCAGGAGCTCGTGGTGAGACTCGTGTTCCTCGGCCCCCCCGGCGCAGGCAAGGGCACCCAGGCGACGCGGCAGGCGGAGGAGCGGAAGCTCCGTTACATCGCCACGGGCGACGAGTTGCGCAAGGCGATCTCAGCCGGCACGCCCCTCGGCCAGCAGGCCAGGGCCTACACCGCGAGCGGGCGCCTGGTGCCCGACGAGGTGATCATCGGCCTCGTGCGTGAGCTCCTGGCGGAGCCGGGGACGCAACACGGGGTGGTCTTCGACGGCTTCCCGCGCACCCTCGGCCAGGCCGAGGCGCTCGACCGCCTGATGGCGGAGCGGGGCGAGGCCCTCGACGCAGTGCTCTACTGCGATGCGTCCCCCGAAGCCGTGGTCAGCCGCCTCTCGGGGCGGCGGGTCTGCCGCCAGTGCGGGGCGACGTTTCACGTGGACACGTTGCCGTCGAAGCGCGGCGCCCTGTGCGACCGCTGCGGCGGCGAGCTCTACCAGCGCGAGGACGACCGGCCGGAAACGGTCAGGAACCGCCTCAAGGTCTACGAGGAGCAGACCGCAAGCCTGCTCGACTACTACCGCTCCCGAGGCCTCCTGGTGCGCGTGGACGCCGACCGCGGCATCGAGGACGTGCGGAGCGCCGTGAACGCCGCCGTCGCCGCGGCGGGAGCTGGACGGAACCGGGCTTGATCACGCTGAAGTCGGAGCGCGAGCTGGCGCAGATCAGGGTTGCCTGTCGGGTCGTCGTGGAGGCGCTCGCGCTCGTCCGCTCCCTTGCCAGGCCCGGCGTGACCACGGGGCAGCTTGACAACGCGGTCGAAAAACGGATAATAGAATGCGGAGCTGAGCCGGCGTTCAAGGGCCACGGCGCCACTGGCAAGCGCCCCCCCTTCCCGGGCAGCATCTGCACTTCGATAAACGAAGAAGTCGTCCACGGCATCCCCGGCGAGCGGTCGTTGCGCGAGGGGGATTTGCTGAGCGTGGACGTTGGCGCGCGCTACAAGGGCTACTACGGCGACGGCGCCGTGAGCCTGGCCATCGGCGCCGTGTCGGCGAAGGCCCAACGGCTCCTCGATGTCTGCCGCGAGGCGCTCTGGCTGGGCATCAGGGCCGCGGGCCCTGGCCGCCATCTAGCCGACATCAGCCGCGCGGTCCAGCGGCACGTCGAGGCCAACGGCTTCTCGGTGGTCCGCGACCTTGTGGGCCACGGGGTCGGCTCAAGCCTGTGGGAAGACCCGCAGGTGCCGAACTACTACAGCTCCAAGCTCAAGGACGTGGTCCTGCGTCCGGGCATGGTGCTGGCGATCGAGCCGATGATCAACGCCGGACGCTGGCAGGTGCGGACGCTGCCGAACCGCTGGACCGTGGTGAGCGCCGACGGCTCGCCGTCTGCCCACTTCGAGCACACGGTCTGCGTGACCCGCGACGGCGTGGAGGTGATGACCCTCGCGCCCGGCGAGAAGGAATAGAATGGCCTATGGGGAAAGAGCAAGGCATTCGCGTCGAGGCGGTGGTGAAGGATGCCCTCCCGAATGCTGTGTTCCGGGTGCAGTTGGAGAACGGCCACATCGTCACGGCACACGTCTCGGGCAAGATGCGGATGCACTTCATCCGCATCCTGCCTGGGGACCGCGTGACGGTTGAGCTATCGCCCTACGACCTGAGCAAGGGGCGCATCGTATACCGCGAGTAGGCCCGGCAGGCCGGGCCTGCTCTGAGGTGGGTGAACCATGAAAGTGTGTTCGTCCGTTCGGCGGATTTGCGAGAACTGCAAGCTTGTGCGGCGCAAGGGGGTGGTGCGCGTCATCTGCACGAACCCGCGCCACAAGCAGCGGCAGGGCTGAGGCCGCCCCCGGCCCCGCATTGCGAAAGGAAGCTCTGGCATGCCACGAGTCGCTGGCGTGGATATTCCGGGAAACAAGCGCTCCGTCGTAGCGCTCACCTACATCTACGGCATCGGCCCGGCCTCGGCCGGCCGAATCCTCCACCAGGCGGGCATTGACGGCAACGTCCGCGCCAAGGACCTCTCGGAGGACGAGCTGTCGCGCATCGCGTCAATCGTGGACAAGAACTTCATGGTGGAGGGCGAGCTGCGGCGGCTGGTTTCGCAGAACATCGCGCGGCTGCGCGACATCGCCTGCTACCGGGGCATCAGGCACCGCCTGGGCCTCCCCGTGCGCGGCCAGCGCACGCGCACCAACGCGCGCACCCGCAAGGGGCCGCGCAAGACCGTTGCGGGCAAGAAGAGCGTGAAGGAAACCCGCGGCTGAGCCGCCCCTACAGGAGCACGCATGGGAAAGGCTGCACCAGCACCGCCGGCAGCGCCGGCACCACAGAAGGCCGCCCCGAAGCCCGCCGCGCGCCGGCGCGTCCGCCGCACCGTCGCGCTCGGCGTCGCACACATCAAGGCGTCCTTCAACAACACCGTGGTGACGATAAGCGACCTTAACGGCGACGCGATCTGCTGGGCGTCGGCCGGCACGATCGGGTTCAAGGGCTCGCGCAAGAGCACGCCCTTCGCCGCCCAGCGCGCCGCCGAGAACGCCGCCCAGCAGGCCCAGAAGCTCGGCGTCCGACAGGTCGAGGTCAAGGTCAAGGGGCCTGGCTCGGGCCGCGAGTCGGCCATCCGCGCCCTCCAGGCCGCCGGCCTGGAGATAAAGTCCATCGAGGATGTCACCCCACTGCCGCACAATGGCTGCCGGCCGCGCAAGAAGCGGCGCGTGTAGCCGGCCGCCCACGAGAGGAGCCCTAGTCGTTGGGTAGAGACACCGGTCCCAAGTGCAAGCTTTGCCGCCGCGAGGGCATGAAGCTCATGCTCAAAGGCCCCCGCTGCGAGACCGCCAAGTGCGCGTTCAGCCGGCGCGACTTCCCGCCCGGCATGCACGCCTGGCGACGCGGCAAGTTCTCAGCCTATGGAGTCCAGCTCCGCGAGAAGCAGAAGCTCAAACGCTTCTACGGCATCCTGGAGCGCCAGTTCCGCCACTACTTCGCGCAGGCCGAGCGCCAGAAGGGCAACACGGGCGAGAACCTCTTGGTCGCCCTCGAGCGCCGCCTCGACAACGTGGTGCACCGCCTCGGCATGGCCGCCTCGCGCCAGCAGGCCCGGCAGCTCATCACCCACGGCCACATCGAGGTCAACGGCCGGGCCATCAGCATGCCCTCCAGGCCAGTGAAGCCGGGCGACGTCATCGCCCCGAAGCGCGACGAGGGCACCGGCAAGCTCTTGGCCAGCGTCCGCGAGCTGATGAAGAACCGGCCGATGCCCAGTTGGCTCGACCTCACCCCCGAGCCCCTTCAGGGCCGCGTCGTCAATCTGCCCAACCGCGATGAAGTGTCGGCCCCCGTCAGGGAACAACTCATCGTCGAGCTCTGCTCCAAATAGGCCGTCCAGGAGACACGAATGCGAATCCGCTGGCGAGGCTTCGAGCTTCCAACACGCGTGGTCTGCGACCGCGAGTCGCTGACCAGTTCCTACGGCAAGTTCGTTGCTGAGCCCTTCGAGAGGGGCTTCGGGACGACGATCGGGAACAGCCTGCGCCGCGTCCTCCTCTCCTCCATCGAGGGCGCCGGCATCACCACCGTGCGCATCGCGGGCGTCCAGCATCAGTACTCCACCATCCAGGGCGTCGTGGAGGACGTCACCGACATCATCCTCAACATCAAGCAGGTGCGCCTCAAGCTCCACTCGGAAGGCCCGAAGGTCCTCAAGATCGAACGCCGCACCCGCGGGGACGTTACCGCGGCTGACATCCAGGCCGACCCCGACGTGGAGATCGTGAACCCCGAGCTGCACATCGCCACGCTGAACGAGGACGTGAGCTTCTCCGTCGAGATGGGCGCCCGGCGCGGCCGCGGCTACGCCACCGCCGAGGAGAACACCAAGCCCGAACAGGAGGTCGGCGTCATCCCCGTTGACACCCTCTTCTCCCCGGTCCGCCGCGTGAGCTACAGGGCCGACAACACGCGCGTCGGCCAGAAGACCAACTACGACCGCCTGACCCTCGAGGTCTGGACCGACGGCACCCTCCACCCCGAGACCGCCCTGGTGGAGGCCACCAGGATACTGCGCAAGCACCTCGACCCGTTCATCCTCTACTTCGAGATCGGGCGCGAGCTGCCCGCTGAGAAAGACGACCGGGGCGGCAAGCGCCGCGAGATACGCCAGGTGCCCGACGAGCTCGGCCGCAAGCTGGCTATGACCGTCGAGGAGCTCGACCTCTCCGTCAGGGCACAGAACTGCCTGGAGTCCGAGAACATCCAGACGGTCCGCGACCTTATCGTGAAGACCGAGCCCCAGCTCCTCGCGGTCCGCAACCTCGGGAAGACCTCGCTGAACGACATCAAGGCCAAACTCGCCAACCTCGGCCTCTCGCTCGGGATGGGCCTCGACGCCGCCCCGGCGCCGGCCCCAGAGGGCGAGGGAGCACAGGACGAAAGCACAGCATGAGACACCGCAAAGGCGGCAAACAGCTCAGCCGCACCGACGCACACCGCAAGGCCATGCTGCGGAACCTCGTGTGCAACCTGCTCCTCGTCGAGCCCAAGGAGGGCATGCCGCGAAGGGTCACGACCACCATCATCAAGGCCAAGCAGGCCCGGCGCCTCGCCGACCGCGCCGTCACCCTCGGCAAGAGGGGCACGCTCCACGCCCGACGCCAGGCCCTCGCCCTCCTCGCCAACAAGGGGGTCGTCAAGTCCCTCTTCGAAGACATCGCTCCGCTTTACACCAACCGCAACGGCGGGTATACTCGTGTGGTGCGGCTCCCGAAGTGCAGGGTGGGCGACGCCGCGGACCTCTGCTACCTCGAGCTGGTCCCCGAGGCGGCCGCGGCGGGGGCGAAGGCCGCCGAACCCGTGGCCCCAAGGGTCGCAGCCAGGCCGCAGGAGAAGCCCGACGCGTCGGCCGCCGCCCAGGAGTCCGCGCCCGGCGCCCAGCAGGCAGAGGGCGATTAGCTCAGTTGGCTAGAGCGTTAGCTCGACAAGCTAAAGGTCACTGGTTCGAATCCAGTATCGCCCACCACCCACGGCCGGCCGGTTGGCACGCGCCAGCAGGCCGGCCGTTCGCCATGACCTCTATGCGCGCGCTTGGCGGGCATACCCAGGATGAATGGATGAATGGATGGATGGGTGGATGAGTGTCACGCAGTCATCCATTCATCCACCCATCCAATCATCCCCTTTCATTGCGGCTAACGACCGTATCAACACCATGGCTCACACAGCAAGCACCCCCAGCGAGCAGGCGGCCCAGTGGCCCCTCGAAACCCTGCGCCACACCGCCGCCCACGTGATGGCACACGCCGTGCTGCGCCTCTTCCCGGGTGCCAAGCTCGACATCGGCCCGGCCATCGCGGAGGGCTTCTACTACGACTTCGACCTCCCGCAGCCGATCTCCGAGGACGACCTGCCGCGCATCGAGGCCGAGATGCGCCGCATCATCAAGGAGGACCTCCCCCTCTCCCGCGTCGAGCTCCCCCACGACGAGGCCGTCCGCCGCCTCGAACAGGCCGGCCAGGCCTACAAGGTCGCACGCCTCAACGGCGAGATCGCCGACGCCACGGTGAGCGTCTACGAGCAGGGCGACTTCTTCGACCTCTGCCGCGGCCCGCACCTGCCGAGCACCGGCGCCGTGCGCGCCTTCAAGCTCCTCAGCATCGCGGGCGCCTACTGGCGCGGCGACGAGCGCAACCCCATGCTCACCCGCATCTACGGCACCGCCTTCCCCACCCAGCAGGAGCTCGAAGAGCACCTCCGCCTCCTCGAGGAGGCCAAGCGCCGCGACCACCGCAAGCTCGGCAAGGACCTCGACCTCTTCAGCCTCCACGACGAAGGCCCCGGCTTCCCCCTCTTCCACCCCAAGGGCATGGTCGTCTGGAACGAGCTCATGGCCTTCTGGAACCAGCTCCACGACCAGCACGGCTACGTCCAGCTCCGCACCCCCATCCTCCTCCGCAAGGCCTGCTGGGAGCAGTCGGGCCACTGGGAACACTACCGCGACAAGATGTACGCCACCTCGATTGACGAGGAGGAGTACGCCGTCAAGCCGATGAACTGCGTGGGCGCAATGCTCTACTACCGCAGCCGCCTGCACAGCTACCGCGAGCTGCCCATGCGCATCGCCGAGGTCGGCGTCGTCCACCGCCACGAGAAGTCCGGCGAGCTCCACGGCCTCCTCCGCGTCCGACAGTTCACCCAGGACGACGCCCACATCTTCATGACGCCCGAGCAGATACGCGACGAGGTGCTCGGCGTGATGAGCCTGGTGGACACCGCGTACTCGACCTTCGGGCTGCCCTACCACCTCGAGCTCTCCACCCGGCCGCCAAAGAGCATCGGCAGCAACGAGGCGTGGGCGGCCGCCACTGCCGGCCTCCGCGCCGCGCTCGACGCCAAGGGCCTCCCCTACAAGGTCAACGAGGGCGAGGGCGCCTTCTACGGCCCGAAGATCGACTTCCACGTCCGCGACGCCCTCGGCCGCACCTGGCAGTGCGCCACCATCCAGCTCGACTTCGCCATGCCCGAGAAGTTCGACCTCACCTACGTGGGGGCCGACAACCAGCGCCACCGCCCCGTGATGATCCACCGCGTGGTCTACGGCGCAATCGAGCGCTTCATCGCCGTCCTCATCGAGCACTTCGCGGGGGCCTTCCCCCTGTGGCTCGCGCCCGAGCAGGTGCGGGTGGCGCCCATCGCCGAGGCCCAGGCCCCCTACGCCGCCGAGGTCCACCGCGCGCTTGCCCAGGCGGGGGTCCGCGCGGCGCTCGACGCCCGCAGCGAGAAGATCGGCCACAAGATTCGCGAGGCCACGCTGGAGAAGGTCCCGTACGTCGCCGTCGTCGGCCCGCGGGAGCTCGCGGCCCGAGCCGTGGCCGTCAGAAAGCGCGGGGAGGGCGACCTCGGCTCGTGCCCGCTCGCGGACTTCGTGGAGCGCGTGCGCAGGGAAATCGCACTCAAGGCCAGATAGGAGGTGGTGACCCAATCTCCCAGGAGCCCCGGATCAACGAGCAGATTCGCAGCCCGCAGGTGCGCCTGATCGGCCCGGAGGGCGAACAACTCGGCATCAAGTCGCTCGGCGAGGCCCTCGCCATCGCGCGCGAGGCCACCGTGGACCTCGTCGAGGTCGCGCCCAGCGCCGTGCCGCCCGTGTGCAAGCTGATGGACTACGGGAAGTACAAGTACCGCCAGAAGAAGCGCGCGCACCAGGCGAAGGCCCATCACCACAGGGTCCATACCAAGGAGATTCGCCTGCACCCCAAGACGGGCGATCACGACCTCGAGGTCAAGGCCAACCACGCGCGGAAGCTCCTTGCGCTCGGCGACAAGATCCAGGCCAACGTCTTCTTCAAGGGGCGCGAGATGGCGCACCGCGAGCTTGGCCACGAGGTCCTCGCAAAGTTCAAGGCCCTCCTCGAAGACGCCACAAAGGTCGAACAGGAGGCGCGCATCGAGGGCCGCCGGATGACCATGACGCTCGTCTCCAAGACGAGTTGAGCACCTTGGTCCTTCCCAGTCAGCACCGCAAGAGGAGACCCATGCCGAAACTCAAGACCCACAAGGGCCTCAAAGCACGCGTCCGAGTCACCCGCTCCGGCAAGCTCGTGCGCCGCAAGTGCGGCAAGAGCCACCTCATGAGCACCAAGAACGCCAAGCGTCGCCGCAACCTCAGCCGGCCGACCGGCGTGGACGGCAAGATCGTCAAGACCATCATCCGCGCCTTGGCCGGAGGCTAGCCCGCTTGGGACGGCCATTGGCCGTAGCCAGAGGGGATGATTGGATGGATGGATGAATGGATGATTGTCTGACACCCATCCATTCGTCCATTCATCCATTCATCCAAGCCTAAGGAGACAAACCTATGCCAAGAGTCACCCGTTCCCCCGCGCGGCGCAGGCGCCACAAGCGCATCATCAAGGCCGCGAGCGGTTATTGGGGCAACCGCTCGCGCCTCTGGCGCTTCGCAAAGCAGGCGATCACGCGCTCGCTGGCCTACGCCTACCGCGACCGCCGCGCCCGCAAGCGCGAGTTCCGCGCGCTCTGGATCACCCGCCTGAACGCCGCCTGCCGCCTGCGCGGGATGCCCTACAACCGCTTCATCCACGGCCTGACGAAGGCGGGCGTGGCGCTCGACCGCAAGTCTCTTTCTGAGATCGCCATTGCCGACCCCCAAGGCTTCGACCGCCTCGTCGCCGTCGCCCGCGGAACCTCAGGCTGACCCCCTGCCAGGAGGCGTGCCGTGGAGGCCGAGCTGCTGGAAGTGCGCAGGCAGGCGATTGCCCGCATCGAGGGGGCGCTCACCCCCGACGAGCTCGAGCTCGCGCGCTCCGCCTACCTCGGCCGCAGCGGCGCGCTCAAGGCCCTCACTGGGCGCCTCGGCGCACTGCCCCCCGAGGAGCGCCGCGCCGCAGGCCGACTCGCCAACGAGATCAAGGCCGCCATCCTCGAAGCGCTTGCCGCGCGCGAGGAGGCACTTCAGCGCATCCGCGGCCAGGCCGCCAGGGCCGCCGCCGACATCACGGTGCCCGGCGAGCGCCGCCCCATCGGCCACGAGCACCCGCTCCGCCAGGCCGAGGCCGAGCTCCGTGAGGTCTTCGCCCGCCTCGGCTTCGAGGCGGTCGAAGGCCCAGAGGTCGAGCTCGCCTACTACAACTTCGAGGCCCTCAACATCCCGGCCGAGCACCCGTCCCACGACAGCTTCGACACCTTCTACATCGGTGGCGACATCCTCCTCCGCTCCCACACCTCGCCCGTCCAGGTCCGCGTCATGGAGCAGCGCAAGCCCCCCATCCGCGTCGTCGTCCCTGGCCGCGTCTTCCGCCCCGACACCCCCGACGCCACCCACTCGCCCGTCTTCCACCAGATCGAGGGCCTCGTGGTCGGGGAGGACGTGACGTTCGGCGACCTCAAGGCGGTCCTCACGATGGCCATGCGCGAGCTCTTCGGGCCGAACACCCAGACCCGCTTCCGCCCCTCCTTCTTCCCCTTCACCGAGCCGAGCGCCGAGGTGGACGTCTGCTGCGAGATCGGCGGCCAGCAGCGCTGGCTCGAGCTCCTCGGAGCCGGCATGGTCCACCCAAAGGTCTTCCAGGCCGTCGGCTACGACCCCGAACGCTACACCGGCTTCGCCTTCGGCATGGGCATAGACCGCGTGGCGCTCCTCAAGTTCGGCATCCCAGACATACGCCTCCTCCTCGAAAACGACCTCCGCTTCCTCGAACAGTTCTGAGCACCCGATGGTCGAGTGCAGGCGCGAAATCCTCCCGAACGGCTTGCGGGTGCTCTACGTGCGGATGCCGAGCTTCCACTCGGCCATCGCCATCGCATACCTCCGCATGGGGCCGCGCTTCGAGCCCCCAGACCACAACGGCCTCTCCCACTTCGCCGAACACGTCCTCTTCAAGGGCACCGAGCGCTACCCCGACCCCGACACGCTCTCGACGGAGATAGACGCCCACGGCGTTGAGCTCAACGGGGCCACGATGCCCGAGTACACCGAGGTCATGGCGGGCTCCCACAGCCGCCACTTCGCCCGCGCCCTCACCCTCCTGGCCGAGGTGGTGCTGCGCCCCCGCTTCGACCGCGAGCACGTCGAGACCGAGCGGAAGGTCGTCCTCGAAGAAATGGGCCAGTACCGCGACCTCGCGGGCGAGGCGGGCAGCATAGACGAGCTCTCCTACGAGCTCATGTGGCCCCGCCAGGGCCACACGTTCCGATGCCTGGGCAGCGAGGCAAACGTCGCCAGCTTCACCCACGACGCCCTCCACGCCCACTACCGCCACTTCCTCAAGGCGCGCAACATGGCCGTCTGCGTGGCGGGCAACTTCGACGAGCGCCAGGTGAGCGGCCTCCTCGGCGAGTCCTTCGGGACCCTCGAGAGCGGCGAGCCAGCCACCTGCTCGGCCCTGGCCGACGCCCAGGACGCCCCCCGCTTCCTCTTCCACCACGCCCGCTCGAAGATGGCCTACCTCAAGCTCTGCCACAAGGCCTGCTCGTACCACGACCCAAAGGTCTACTCCGTCCTCGCCATCGCCGACATCCTGGGCGGCGGCGTGACCTCGCGCCTCTTCGCCCGGCTCAGGGAGCGCGAGGGACTCGTCTACGACGTCTCCGCCGGCTCCACGCTCTTCTCCGACTGCGGCTGGGTCGAGATCGTCACCACCACGAGCCGCGGCAAAGTGGCGGCCACCGTCGAGGCCACCGTGGAGGAGGTCCGCCGCCTCGCCGACGAAGGCATCCCCGACGCTCAGCTCCAGATCATCAAGGAGCGCGTCGCCTGCAACATGGAAATCCTCGAAGACAGCCCCGACGCCGTCGCCGAGTGGCTCGGCGTCCGCGAGATACTCCTCTCGCCCCAGGACATCGTGACGCCCACGGACGAGGGAGAGCGGATAAAGTCGCTGACCGCCGAGGAGCTCTGCCGCGTCGCGCGCGAGGTCCTCCGGCCCGAGCGGCGCAGCCTCGTCATCGTCGGCCCGACCCCCTGGCTCCAGCGCCGCCATATCGCTCGCGTCGTCGGAAGGTAGCTGGATACCTTCATCGCAGGGGATGAGTGGATGGATGGATGGGTGGATGGATGTCGGACAATCATCCATTCATCCACACATCCATTCATCCCCCTTGGTGGTGGCCTGAGGCCCTGTTGAGGTCGCCCATGGCCCGTTGGCGCAACCTCGAATGGTTCCTTGCCGAATGGGTGGGCACCTGGCTCTGGGGCCTCATCTGCCGTTCGCTCCGCCTCGAGGTCCACGGCGACGAGCAGCTTGAGGCCATCGAAAAGCAGTTCGGCGCCATCGTGTTCGTGTCCTGGCACTTCGAGCTCCTGGCCACCCTCTACCACCACCGCCACGTGGGCGGCTACGCCTTCGTGAGCGAGCACGCCGACGGCGAGCTGATCGCCCGGGCGCTCCGCCGCATCGGCTACACCTCCATTCGCGGCTCCACCACCCACGGCGGCGCGCGCGGCCTCATCCAGCTCGTCCGCAAGATGCGCGAGGGCGGCAGCCTAGGCTTCGTGCCCGACGGCCCGCGCGGCCCCCGCTGCGTCGCTCAGCCCGGCGTCGTCGTCCTCTCCCAGAAGAGCGGCTGCCCAATCGTCCCTATGGGCTTCGCCTCCAGGCGCTTCTGGCAGCTCCGCTCCTGGGACCGCTTCCGCGTGCCCAAGCCCTGGTCGAGAGCCGTCCTCTGCTACGGCGAGCCCATCCTCGTCCCGCCCAAGCTCACGGAGGCCGACCTCGAGGTCTGGCGCAAGCGGGTCGAGGACGCCATCACTGAGGCCACGCGCCGGGCCGAGGCCCTCGTGGGCATCCGCCCCGAGCAGAGTGCTTTCGCTGAGCCTTAGGGCTCTTGTCGTCCTCGTCCCTCGTCCTCGATGCCCTGCTCGGTGAGGAGAAGAGTCGAGGACGAGGACGAGGGACGAGGACGAGGACGATAGGGAAACCAGGTGGTCACCATAGAAGGAGGCTTCCCTTGACCAATCTCCCCCAACGGCTCATCGGCGTAGTGGGCCTTGTGGCCCTGTTGGGCATCGCTTGGGCGCTTTCCAAGAACCGCCGCCGATTCCCACTCCGCATCGTCCTGTGGGGCCTCGGCCTCCAGATTGCCCTGGCCCTCCTCATCCTCAAGACCGCCGCGGGCCAGAGGGTCTTCGAGTGGGCCAACGACGCCTTCACCCAGCTCATCAAGTTCACCGACGAAGGGGCGAACTTCGTCTTCGGTGACTGGGGGGCGAGGGTGCGCGTGACGGACGTCACTAAGCCGGAAGAACCCCGCCCCCACGTCATCGGTTTTGCCTTCGCCTTCCGGGTCCTTCCTGTCATCGTGTTCTTCGGCGCTCTGATGAGCGTCCTCTACCACCTGGGCGTGATGCAGAAGGTGGTGGCCGGGATGGCCTGGGTGATGCGGCGCTGCATGCGGGTGAGCGGGGCCGAGGCGCTCGTGGCGGCCACGGAGGTTTTCGTGGGCATGACCGAGGCGCCCCTGGCCATCCGTCCATACGTCCCGCGCCTCACACAGTCCGAGCTCCTCGCGATCATGACGACCGGCCTCGCCAACATCGCGGGTAGCGTCCTGGCCATCTACGTCGGCTACGGCGCCCAGGCCGGGCACCTGCTGTGCGCGAGCGTGATGTCGGCCCCCGCAGCGCTCCTCATCGCCAAGATCATGCTCCCCGAGACAGGCGAGCCCGAGACCTCCGGCATCGGCCGCATCCCCTACGAGCGGACGACGACCAACGTGATTGACGCGGCCGCGGCAGGGGCCGCGGACGGTTTGCGGCTCGCGCTGAACGTCGGGGCGATGCTCGTCGCCTTCCTCGCGCTCCTGGCCATGCTCAACTACTTCCTGGCCGGCGCCCACGGCCTCTGCGAGCGCTACCTAAGCTTCAAGTGGTTCCCCGAGAGCATCGAGCGAATCTTCGGCTGGCTCTTCTGGCCGCTGTCCTTCCTCATGGGTGTCGAGCCGAAGGACGCCGAGACGGTCGGCTCCCTCATGGGCGTCAAGACCGGCGTCAACGAACTGGTGGCCTACGGCAAGCTGGGCGCGCTCAAGGGCGTCCTCTCCGAGCGTTCCTTCACCATCGCCACCTACGCCCTCTGCGGCTTCGCCAACTTCGGCTCGCTCGCCATCCAGATCGGCGGGGTGAGCGCCCTCGCGCCCGAGCGGCGGGCGGACATCTCGCGCCTCAGCCTCCGCGCCCTCGCCGGCGGCTCCCTCGCCACCTTCATGACCGCCACAATCGCCGGCATCCTGCTCTGAGGGCCACCTCACCCGCGCAGTCCGGCTCGGCCCCACCAACAGGGCCGCCCATCACGCCCTCTTTCAGAGATTGCCTCGATCGTGGGCCACCCAGTTTGTAGTGCGGCCTTCAGGCCGTGTCTCCCTCCACCCGGTCGCTGCTGAGTTGGGTCGGATGCTCAAACATTCTATAGAATGATTGAATGTGCTCGACCTCTCACCCGTACCCACCGATGCCCCATGACGATCAAACATTCTATAGAATGTTTGATCATCCCTCGCCCTCAGGTGAACGAGGCGCGGGGCGCGGATGCCTCACCCACAACATACGGCCCTCCCTGCGACCTTACGGCCGGGGAACTCGGGGCAGAGAGGCCCCGCCCACGGCACGGGCCGAAGCCCGCACTGCAAACGCGGCCCAACAAGGCTCTGTGCGACAATGGGAAGACGGGCATGGCGCCAGCGTCTCGCTGGCGCCCAGGGGCCGCCTGGAAGGCGGCGCTATGGGTTGTTGCACGGAGCCTACTTCGCTGGCTTCTCGGCGTCGCCATCGTCCTTGGACTTCGAGGGCGGAGGGCCGCCCTCCTTTGGCGAGTCTTTCTTCTCCGGCGGACGCGGATGGTGGTGGGGCGGGATGATGATATAGGGGCGATAGATGATGCGCGGGCGATAGTAGTCGGGCGGCAGGGGCGGGAGGGTGAGGCGCTGGCGGAGGTCCTCGATGTCCTTCCGCAGCTCGGCCAGCTTGGCCTCCATGCCCTTGCTCCGGGCCTCGGCCTCCAGCGTGGCCGCCTTCGCCTCCTCGAGCTGCTTCTGGAACTCGAGCTCGCGGAGCTTCGCGTTCTGCTCCAGGTCGGGCGCGATGGCTTGGAGCGCCTCCTGGCGGGTCATCCAGGCGCCGTTGAGGTGCACGTGGCCCAGGACCAGGCGGGTGGGGGCGTGGTCTGGGTCGAGTGCGAGTGCGCGGTCGAATGCCTCGGCCGCCTTGTCCCGGAAGCCGCGCTGCGTGCGGCACCAGAGGCCCAGGGCGTGCCAGTCGTCCGCGCTCTTGCTCTTCAGCGCCGCGCTCAGGCGGGCCACGTAGTCCGCCATCACCGCCGTCGTGCCGACCGGCTTCTCCTCGATCCGCACCACCTGGCTGCGGGGGAGTCGGACGGCGAGCGCCACGCCCCCCTGGCCCACCTCCAGCACCACCTCCCGCTCATTCGACTCCACCACCCGCCCCTCCCGCGTCGTGCCGTCGGCCATGTGCACGACGTCCCCCATAGCCAGGAACGGGGCAGCCGCAAACGCAAGGATGGCCAGGAACGCCGCGCGATAGATGAACCTCATGGCTCTCTCCTACCCTCAACCTCGTGTATGATACAACACGCGCGGCGGGATAGCAATGGCCGGGCGCAAGGGACCACAGGGACACGCAGGAAGAGGGGCCGCCGTGGGCATCACCCAGGTCCTCTTCGTCCCTTTGGTCCCTTATGTCCCTTGGGTCCCTTTGGCTACACAGTGCTGCCACTATGCAGGATTGCGCCGGCGGCGGGCGAGGGCGGCCAGCCCGCCGAGGAGGAGCACGAGGCCCGCCGGCTCAGGGATGGCTTCCACCCGCGCGATCCACGCCTCCGTCTGCCCGCTGGGGTTGGTGCCCCAGCCGGCGAAGACCAAGCCGTCAGCCGACACGCCCCAGGCCTCCTCGAGGGTCCAGCCCGTCAGCGTGAGGCCGTAGTCGCCCGCCAGCACGTCAGCGAGCCTTCGCATGCCGTCGGCCTGCCGCGTTGTCAAGCGCGATCTGCGGGATTGCGTAACGCCTCAGTCACGGGTGGCGGGACTTCATCCTGCGTTTGGAGTGCGGCCTTCAGGCCGTAGCCTACTGAGTCTACGGGCCAAAGCCCGCACCGGCCATCTCAAGTCAGGCCTTCCTGAAGCGGTCGAGGCGCGGGCTTTGAGCCGCGATGAGGGCGTCGAGGATGGTCTCTGGCTCGCGGAAGCTGAGGACCATGGGGTCGCAGGCGAGGGCCTGGAGGGCCTTCTGGCGGCTGCCCTCCACCGCCGCATCAACGAGCAACTCCTGGGCGTAGAGCTGCGCGAGGGTCCAGCGGGCGGCCTGGGGCGGGAGCTCGCCGACATAGAGGGGCGTGGCCCCCCGCGAGCCGGTGACGGCCTTCAGCTCGATCACCGCCCAGTCGGGCACGCCAGCCACGGCGCCGCGGTTGGGGGTGTTGACGTAATGGAGCTTCTCGATGCCGAGGGCGAGGGAGCGGATCTGGTCGCCCATGCTCTCGGGCGAGACGCCGGTGGGGACGGCGGGGGGCAGCTTGCCCCTGGCGCGAAGTTGGAGGGACGACGGCTCCTTGCTCAGTTCGCGTGCGAGCGCGCCCTCGCGGATCATGTCCGAGCGCCACTGCATGCCATAGAGCAGTTCTTCGGGCTTGGTGGGGATGCGGGCGTGGGGGAAGAACTCCACGATGTGACGGTCGCCCGCGATGGGATAGAGGTCCATGAGGGCGAGGACCTCGCGGGCGAAAGTGCGGGTCGGTTCAGGCGGCAGCGCGAGGATGCGGCGCTTGAGCTCGGGGTAGACGCTTCGCCCCTGGTGGCGCACGTCGAGCAGCCAGAGGATGTGGTTGGGGCCGACCGCCGTGACCTCCAGCTCGGCCGCGGGCAGGCCGAGGACCTTGGCGAACCAGGTGGTCTCGTGGGCCACGTTGTGGCAGTAGCCGATCGTGCGGATGCCGGTCGTCTTGATCACCGCGCGGCAGATGGGACCCATCGGGTTCGAGTGGTTGAGCAGGAAGGCGTCGGGGCAGTAGCGCCTCATCTGGCGGGCGATTTCCACGTAGAGCGGGATGATGCGGAGGCCCTGGGAGATGCCTGACGGCCCCACGCTGTCGCCGGTGGTCTGGATGATGCCGAGGCGTGCTACGGCCTCGACGTCGGCCAGGTGCCAGCGCTGGCCTGGCCCGTGGACTCCGATGGAGCCGATGGCGTAGTCGGCGCCGTCGAGCGCGCGCGCGAGGTCGGTGGTGGCGGAGAGCTTGAGCTTGGCGCCGACGGCCTGGATGATGCGCTGGCCTGCCTGGCGGACGACGCCCATCCGCTTCGGCTCGACGTCGTAGAGCACGGCGGAGCAGCCGGCCAGCTCGGGCGTGGTGGCCAGCTCGCCGATGACCTGCTCGTGGTAGAAGCTTCCGCCGCCTAACAAGACGATCTTCCGCTTCATCTGGGCTTTCCCCTTGTGCGTGCGACGCATGGTCGGACCAGTCGAATCAATCGAATCAATCGAATCAATCGAGTAGATCGAGCCGACCGGATGAGGAGCAAGCTTCACCTGCCCCCCAGCTTGCCCACCTCCCACAGATTGATCGTGCGGTCTTCGCTGCCGCTGGCAAGGCTCTTGCCATCGGGGGCGAAGGCGAGTGCGGAGATGGCGCCTTTGTGGCCCTTGAGGGTGGCGAGGAGCTGGGCGGTCTGCGGGCACCAGAGCTTGACCGCGCCGCCCGGCCCGCCCGTGGCGAGCAGCTTGCCGTCGGGCGAGAAGGCCAGCGGCGTGGTGGGCGCGCACTGGGGAAGCGTCCGCAGGAGCTTGCCGCCCGTGGAGGCGAACAGGCGAACGGTTGGGGCGTCGTTGGCGCTGGCCAGGAGCGTGCCGTCGGGCGAGATGGCCACCGTGACCTTGCCCTGGCCGAGATAGGGCGAGGACACCTGGGCGCCGTTGGCCGTGCTCCAGAGGATGAGCCGCCCGAAGCGGCCGCCGCCCGCCAGCACCATGCCGTCGGGGGAGAAGGCCACGGAGTGCGCCCCCCAGCGGATGGTCATCGCGTTGAGCACCTCGGCCTTCTCCACGGACCAGAGGCGGACCGCTTCGTCGCCGTCGCAGGCGCTGGCCATCATCTTGCCGTCGCGCGAGAAGGCCACGGCGTTCACCCCGCCGCGGTGCTTCGCCAGCTCGCGGAGCGTCTTGCCCGTCGCGGGGTCAAGGAGCCGTAGCGTGGTATCGCCGCCGCCAACCGCGAGCAGCTTGCCGTCGCGTGAGAGGGCGAGGCACGACAAGCTGCCCTTCTCGCCCCTGACGCTCTGCTTCAGGTCGCCGCTCGCCGCGTCCCAGGAGCACAGCGTCGCGTCCACATAGCTCCCCGCGCTGATGAGCGTCTTGCCGTCGGGCGTGAACGCCAGCCCGCCGATGAGGGACATGTGGCCCTCGAGGGTCTGGACCGGCTCGGGGCCTTCCTCGCCGGCGAGGGCCACTGCTGCTAACGCAAGCCAGAGCATCAGGCTCAGCCCTCCTCTCGTGCTCGTCGTCGTCCTCGTCGTCGTCGTCGAATTCGTGATCCCACTCCAGCCGGAACAGTTCGAGAACGACGACGAGGACGACGACGACGACGAGTGAAGATCACGCATTGCCAACCCCGCTCTTTGCGATGAGGGCATTCATCTTCTCCATGCACAGAGCAGCGACCTCGAAGGGGTCCTTCTTGTGGAGCTCCTGGTTGAAGAGCTCGACGGACAGCGGGCCGCGGAAGCCGCTCGCCCAAAGGTCCTTCAGCAGTTGCGGCAGGGGGAGGATGCCGTCGCCGGGCAGGATGCGGTCGCCGTCGCGGAGTTGCTCCCGCGGCGGCTCCTTCGGCACGTCGTTGAAGTGCCACAGGGCGTAGAGCGAGCCGGCCAGGTGTCGCACGCCCGCGAACGACGAGCCGCCGCGATAGACGTGGAACGTGTCGGGGATGATGCGGGCGTCCGGGCTGTCGGCCTCGATGGCAATCGCTGCCGCCTGCCCGAGCGTGTGGATGCCCTTGAGCGGCCCGAGGAACTCGATGGCGATGGTGATGCCGAACTGCCTGCCGAGCTCGAGCAGCTCGCGGTAGCGTCTGGCCGCCCAGCGCACGTCAATGTCCGGCCTATCCGGGGCAGGGACGGCTGCGATGTGTTTCGAGCCGACCTTTGCGGCTTGGGCGAGTTGCGGCTTGAGCTGCTCGTAGCGTTTCGCCTTCTCCGCCTCGTCGGGCGGCATCGGGCTCCAGATGCCGATGACGTTTGGCACGCTAAGCCCCAGGTCGGCCAGGAGCTTCCTGAGGTCGTCGAGCGGCTTCCCCTCCTTCTCGATCCGCGACAGGTCGCCGCTCCACAGCTCAATCGAGTCGAACCCCGCTTTCGCCGTCGCCCGAACCTTCTCCTCCAGGCTCCCGCGGAGCGTGCTCGTGTTGATGCCCAGCGACCATCTTGTGGGCGGGGCCTCCGCGCCCCGCGTCTCCGCCGGCTTCGGCTCGGCGGCATCGGCCCCCGTCGCCATCGCCGCGGCCCCCAAGGCGCCTGTCGCCATCCACTCGCGTCGGCTCAGTGTCTCCATGTGTTCGCTGGCTCCGGTGTCCTCGCAGCGGCCCATTCCAATGGGCCACTATGGTAAGCAGAACGGGCCGGCCCGTCAACACGGCTTGACCCGCCCCCGCCGCCCGGCTATGCTCTGGACCGTGGCGTCCCGCCCTCTGTCGTTGCGAGCCTGTCGAGCAACCTTTCAAGGGAGCAGACTGAGGCGATGAGGAGTTGCTCGCATCACGTGCGTCAAGCCCCTGAAAGGTGCTTCGGCAAGCTCAGCATGACAAGGAAGGGCGTGGCAACAACTTGAGGAGTGAATGCATGCTCTTGAAGTCTGGGGTCTACATGCTAGCGGCCCTCGCCGTTATGTCGTTCGCAGGCATCGCCGGAGCCGGGGAGTACGATGTCGGCGGCCCGCTGGCGGGATATAAGCTACCGCTGTTCCCGACCCAGCACGGGGAGAGGGCGGGGCAGCCAGGGGAGTTGCCGGGGAAGCACGATGCTGATCCGCTCGCGCCATGCTTCGAGCTGAATCCCGGCTCGCCCGAGCTCTACCGCAACTACTGGTTCAAGTACTGCCCGTCGCGGAGCTTCTTCGATAGGCAGAGCAAGGTGAAGGGCTGGGTCGCGCCGAATATCCCCGGGGCGGCGAAGGCGGAGGGATACGCGCCGCCGCTCTACTGGGTGCCGCGCCACTCCGACGTGGTGAACACGGGGCTGAGGTGGAAGCCTGTCCCCGTCATCCGCTGCAAAGTCGGCTCGACCGTCCTCAAGCTCGACCTGGGCGCGCTGGAGATCGGCGTCTACACCCTCCGCCTCATCGCCGCCGTGCCCACGGAGCAGCTCAAGCCCTTCCGCACGCCGCTCTTCGTGCGGGCGAAGATCAACGACGGGCCGAAAGGCGAAGAGAACAGCTATCGCCTCCGCCTGGGCTATTGCGACGAGTTCTACAGCATCGCCGAAATCTACTTCCACGCCGACGAGAAGCGGGCGTTCCGCGCGGAGATTGCGGTGGATGAGGGAAGCGGCGTTGACATGCTCCTCCACGAGATTTCGCTCGACGACGCGCTCGCGGGCGTCGAGCGGCGGGCGATCAAGTCGCGCACCACAGTCACGGAGAAGAAGCCGCCCGCCCCCACGAACGTCGAGCCGCCGAAGGACGCGCGGCTGGCCCGCGACGCCGAAATCTGGAACGGCTTCCCGCACGTCAACGCCCAGGGCTTCGGTCACGGCTGGATGGGCGGCGACGAGCACACCCTCCGCCGGAACGTGACGATTGGGGCGCCCGGAAAGACCCCAAAGGAGATCGCCGACGAGTTCGGCGACTGGCAGCCCGGCAAGGGCCAGGTCTTCCTCGCCAACAAGAAGCTCCAGCTCGAATACACGCTGGAAGACTTCCGCCAGGGCAAGCCGCTCCCGGCGCCGTATCCCTACAAGGACGACGGGGCGGGGCTCTTCTTCCCCGACCCGGCCGACCCCGGGAAGGGCCACATGTGGGCGCCCATCGCCAACCAGGTCCAGAGCCGCATCCGCGACTACCCAGGCACCCTCGTGCGGCGAAACGTGGGCGAATACCTGAAGTCGGGCGACACGACTGCCGCCCGCACCGCAGCCATCGCCCTCGCCCGCTTCGCCTACGCCTTCCCCGCGATTGACGCCGCGAACTTCCTCACCTACGTCGTCCGTGACCCAGGCCCCTACGGTCGCGACATCCGCTGCCGCCGACGCGACTCCACCGCGACCTTCTATCCCCACTACCCGCTCTACGTTGACCCCATCCTCTACGACTACGACGCGCTGTTCGACTACATCAAGGACAACGCGGAGCTGGCCGAGTCCCTCGGCCGCTTCGTCCCCTGGGTGAAGACCCCGCAGGACGTTGTGAAGCTGATTGACGCCTATCTCGTGCAGACCACGGCCAAGCGGATTCTCCGCTATAACTACTACACCGACCCGATGGACATAGCGAACGCCGCGGCGGTCGTCGGCGACACGAAGGTTACAGACCCCTGGATGGAGTGGCTCTTCTCCAAGACCTTCATCTACCCCCTGCCGCCCGTGGGCATCGCCGACGCGATGATCACGGGGTGCTGCCGCGACGGCTGCGAGTACATCGGCTCCACCTTCTACGCCCAGGGCGAAGGGGCCAGCCGCGTGGCCGAATCGCTCGAACGCTACCTGCGGGCAGGCGGCAACCGCAAGTACGACCTCAGCGACAAGGCCCGCTATCCCAAGCCAGTTGCGCAGTGTTACTGGCGCCTCAAGAACGTGGTGGCGGGCTGGGACTTCGTGCGCATCGGCGACGTCTGCGGCCCCGACAAGGTGGCCGGCCACACCCTCCGCGACCTCGGCTTCGCCGCCCGCGGCTGGGAGTGGACCGCCGACCCCCGCTTCGCCTTCATCCTCAAGCACTACGTCCGCCGCAAGGAGCAGTCGGACGCCGATTGGGCGAAGATCGAGGAGGCGGCGGCGAAGGTCAAGCGTGCCCCCTGGCTTGATAACCGCTCCCGCGTCATGCCCATGTGGGCGGGCGTCCTCGAGAGCGGCACGGAGCACGACGATCCACGCTTCCGCCGCGCCGCATACGTCCGCGTCGGCTTCGGCTGGGGACACCAGCACGCCGACACGATGGACCTCCAGGTCGTCGCCCAGGGCTGCCCCGCGACGATTGACGGCGGCCAGCGGAGCGGCTATTCGTCCCCCTCCGACGGCACGACGCGAGTCCACAACGTCGTCGAGGTGGATGGCCACGGCTTCCAGGGCTACTCGTGGGTGCGGACCCTCGCCGACGCCCCCGGCGCCCGCTACCTGGCCGCCGAGGCCGAGCCGCCCGAGGGCACCACCCTCTTCCGCCGCCAGATTGCCCTCATTGACGTGGACGAGGGCCAAGGCTCGCAGCCGCTCCCCATCGAGGCCCAGAAGCCCGGCTCCAAGCTCCCGCCCGGCGTCACTCCGGCCAATTCCTACGTCTTCGATGTCTTCCGCGTCGCAGGCGGCAAGACCCACACCTACTGCTTCCACGGCACGGTCGAGGACGAACCCACGTGGAACGTGAAGGACACCCAGCCCGTCCCCCAGTACCTCGACATGTTCAAGAGCCTTCCTGACAAGCTGGCGGCGGGCACCGCCCCCGACATCCTGGAGGCCACCTGGCGCCAGACCCGCGACCCCAAGCTCTTCGGCAACGAGCGGGCGCACCGCGGCGCCAACTACTCCGACGACCTCCCCCGCCGCTTCACACGCCTCCACCTTCTCGACGCCAAGGGCGCGAAGGCCACGCGCGGCAGCCTCAACTGCCGCAACTTCAAGTACGACTTCGCTTGCCTCATGGCCCAGAAGGACTCGCAGGACAGCACTTTCATCGCTCTCATCGAGCCCTTTGTTGGCGAACCGTTCATCACGGGCAAGCGATTGCTTAACGTGCAAGCGAGCAAGATGAAGGATCAGCCCGCGAACCTCGGGAACGCGGCTTACGAGGCCGTTGCCGTCGAGGTCAAGACCGCGAACGGCCACACGGACATCTGCTTCGCTGATGGCGTGCTCGTCGAGCGCGTGATTCCAGAAGCAAAGGTGTTCGTCAACGCCGACTACGCCTATCTCTCGGCAGACAAAGAGGGGTTCCGGCAGGCCACCCTTGCAGGAGGCACGCACCTGGCCGCTCCGGGCATTGAGCTTCGCCCGGCCCAGCGCGAGCGGACGGGAAAGGTGGTGAAGGTGGACTACCTGGCGAAGACGCTCTGGATTGACCAGCCGTGGCCCGCGAGCAGCCGGCCGAGCATCTTCGAGATCGGCGTGCCAGGCCACTGGACCACCTACACTGCGCTCGACGTGAGGCCCGAGGGCAATCTCACCCGCATCACGGTCGAGAATGGCGCCGACTACTTCCGCTCGGGCATCGAGGAGGTGGATGCCGAAAAGGGCACGGTCCGCTGCGCCCTCGGCCCCACGATGGGCAATCGGCCCGGCATCAACAAGGGCTGGGTGGCCTCCAACGACGACATGACCACCTTCTGGCGCGCCGACATCATCAGCGACAAGCCGGCCAATGTCTTCAAGCTCACTGGCGGCCCTGTGACCAAAGAAGCCTTCGGCAAGGCAGGCGTCCTGCGGCTCTGGGAGTATGGCGTCGGCGACACCGTGCGCCAGAGCACCTTCGCCAGCCTCCGCCGAGTGGCCCCCGGCCAGTTCGAGCTGACCGCCGACGTGGATGTCACCGTCACCCTCCCCGACGGCAAGCCACGCGCCATCACCACAAAGGAGCTCAGCGCCGAGGGGAGGGTCCGATGGTAGAGCCTACATGCCTCCACGCGGCCTCCCCCCTGTCATTGCGAGCTTGTCGAGCAACCTTTCAAGGGAGTGGACTGACTCAATGAGCGCTGGCTTCCGTGTCGTGCGTCAAGCCCCTGAAAGGTGCTTCGGCGCCCTCAGCATGACAGCGGGATGGTGCGTTCTGCGAGCGCGCGTCCCTCGTGTCATTGCGAGCTTGTCGAGCAACCTTTCAGGGGAGCGGACCGACGCGACGGGAGCTAGCTTCGGTGGCACACGCCAGGCCATTGAAAGGTGCTTCGGCGGCCTCAGCATGACATAGGGGGTGGTGCGGGGTGTGCGCGCCCACTCTTGCCGTCACGAGCTCATTTCCCCGCTTGCCTTCCCGGGACAACTCGGCTATAAGAGAACATGAGGGGTTGGAGCGGGAGGCGAGCGGCGGGATGTGGCTATGGCCGAGCCGAAGGCGCCGGTGTTCGAGATCTTCTCTGGCATCCAGGGCGAGGGGGTGCTGGTAGGCGTCCGACAGGTCTTCGTGCGCTTCTGCGGGTGCAACCGCAGGTGCTTCTACTGCGACACGAAGGAGGCCCTCTTGCCCGTCCCAAACTGCGCCATTGAGCAGGAGCCGGGGTCGCGGGAGTTCGACGAGCACCGCAACCCGATGTCGGTGTCGGACGTTGCGAAGGCTGCCGTGGCGCTGGACGCTCCGCGCGGGCTGCACGACTCCGCGAGCCTGACGGGCGGCGAGCCGCTCATCCACGAGGACTTCCTGGCCGCGCTCTGCCCGCGGCTCGCGGCGGACGGGCTGCCCGTCTACCTCGAAACCAACGGCACGCTGCCCGACGCGCTCCAGCGCGTCATCGAGAGCGTGCGGCACGTGGCGATGGACATCAAGCTTGAGTCGGCGACGGGCCAGCCGACGCCCTGGGACGCCCACTACCGCTTCCTCGACCTAGCGATGCGGCGCGGCGCGCAGGTGAAGATCGTCGTGGCCGCGGACACGACGGAGGAGGAGCTTGGCCGCGCGGCGGAGGTCGTGGAGACCCAGAAGTCGCAGCCCCCGGTTGTCCTCCAGCCCGTGACGCCGGTTCGCGGGGTGCGGTCGCCCACGCCCGAGCAACTGCTGGCGTTCCAAGCCGCGCTCAAGCGGAGGCTGCGGGACGTGAGGGTTATTCCCCAGGTGCACAGGCTGATGAGGCAGAAGTGAGATTTTCGATTTTCGATTTTCGATTGCTGATTGCTGATTGCTGATTGGGAAGAGAATGAGAGAAAGAGCGGATGCCCTGCGGTCGGCGGAGCTGCCATCGCCATTGGGGCCGGTGACGGCGCTGTTCATGGGTGGCAGGCTTGTCAGCCTGAGCTACAGGAGATCTCAGGGGCTTCCGCGCGCGGAGGAGGCGCTCATCGGAGTGTTGGCAGAGGACCTGGCGAGCTATCTCGCGGGGAAGCCGCGCCGGTGGGAGACGAAGCTTGACGTTAGCAGTGGAACGGCGTTCCAGCGGAGGGTCTGGCGGGAGCTGGCCAAGGTGCCTTTCGGGAAGACGGTGAGCTATGGGGAGCTCGCGCGGCGGATCGGCTGCCCTGGCGCGGCGCGGGCCGTGGGGCAGGCGGTGGGGGCGAACCCGATCCCCATTCTTATTCCCTGCCACCGGGTCATTCGCTCGGACGGCGGGCTGGGGGGCTTCAGCGCGGGATTGGAGATCAAGCGATGGCTGCTCCGCCACGAGGGGTGCGTGTCAGTATGACTCCCAATCGTGGTGACCTTCCCGGGTTCCGTAGCTCCGAACGGAGCGTGCTATATCAGCCCAGGGCGAAGCCCTGGGAAGGGGAGATGGCACCTGTTCAGCCCTGCAGGGGCGTACTAGCCACTCACAGGAGGCGATGGCGTCTGTGCCTCATAGTACGCCCCTTCAGGGCTGATCCGCACACCGTCCTGCTTCCCAGGGCTTCGCCCTGGGCTGATATAGTACGCCCATGTGGGGGCTGCCGAGCAGTTCACCACAACTGGGGGCCATACTCGGTGTGTGTGAGAGTCGCCGCCTGCTGCCTGGTCCTCCTCGGCGTGGCGCTGGCGGGGGAGGCGCAGCCGCCGAAGGTCTCGAAGCAGTTCGCCACGGAGCGGCTGGACTTCGTGGTGGCGGGGCAGCGGGCCTTCCTGCTGCGGCCGACGAAGCCCGCGCCCGACGGCTCCAAGCCGTGGCTCTGGTACGCGCCGACGTTCATCGGCATGCACCCCGACCCCAGCCACGCCTGGATGTTCGAGCGGCTCCTGGGGGCGGGCTTCGCCGTCTGCGGGGTCGAGGTCGGCGAGTCGTTCGGCAGCCCGAAGGGCCGCGCCGTCTACACCAAGCTATACCAGCACGTGACGAAGACCTATGGGCTTTCGGAGAAGGCGTGTCTTCTGCCGCAGAGCCGCGGCGGCCTGATGCTCTACAACTGGGCGGCCGAGCACCCCGACCGGGCGCAGTGCATCGGCGGCATCTACACGGTGTGCGACCTCACGAGCTACCCTGGGCCAGCGCGGGCGTGCGGCGCCTACGGCCTGAAGGAGGCCGAGCTCCGCGAGCGCCTCAAGGAGCACAACCCCATCGAGCGGCTCGGTCCGCTTGCGAAAGCCAAGGTGCCCATCATGCACCTTCACGGCGATTCCGACAACATTGTGCCGCTTGAGCGCAACAGCGGCGAGCTCGCCCGCCGCTACCAAGCCCTGGGCGGACCCGTCGAGCTCATCGTCGTCAAGGGCAAGGGGCACCAGGTCTGCGACGAGTTCTTCAAGTCCCAGCGCCTGGTGGACTTCTTCCTCTCTCTTGGCAAGGCCGCGGGTTCGGGCGGGGAGGGGGGCCGATGATGCGCGTCGCCAGCCGAGTCCGCGGCGCCGCACTTGCCGCAGCCGCCCTGCTCTGCTCGGGCTGCTACCTGCTCAGAGAGTCGGTGGCCAAGGCCCCGCCGCCAGTGTCCCCGGGCGAGGCGAAGCACGGCAGATTCGAGCGGGTCAATGGGGTGGGCGTGCTGGCCCTGTGGGGCGACCCCTACGAGCGGGGGTTCGCCCACGGCCAGCTCCTCGCCCCCGCGATACTGGACATGGTGGACGCCCTCTGCGGCTCCAACCTGCTGCTGTCCCACAAGCGGGACTACGCGCGGGTGATCCTGCCGCTCGTCGACCGCTTCGAGTTCGAGCCCGACGACGAGCTGGAGCTTCAGGGGGTCTTCGACGGCGTGAGGTCGAATCTCGGGGAGGGCGCGATGCTGCGGCGGCTCGGGCGCCCCCTCACGCTGAAAGACCTCAAGGCGTACAACGCGGCGGGCGACTGGTATCGCCAGGCCTGCTCAACCTTCGCCGCCTGGGGCGCCCACACAAGGGACGGGCACGTCTGGGTGGGACGCAACTTCGACTTCCTCCCGACCAAGGCATTCTTCTCGCACCAACTGCTCGTGGTGCACAGGCCCCAGGATGGCAAGAGGGGCTGGGCCACGGTGGCCGCGCCCGGCATGATCGGCTGCGTGACCGGCCTCAACGACGCGGGCGTCTTTGTCTCCGTCCACGACGTCTTTCTCCCCCTCCGCCCGCTGAAGCAGCCGTACTCGCCGCGCCTGCTAGTCCTGCGGCGGCTGATGGAGTCCTGTTCCGCGCGCGACCTTGCAGCCCAGGCTCTGCCACTCCTCGAGGGCCGGCAACAGCTTTTCGACAACGCCGTGTTCCTCGCGGCGCCCGTGGCCGACGGCACGCCCCCCGCGCTCGTCTTCGAGTACAACAACGACTACACGAGCGACCGGGGCGTGACCGTGCGCAGGCCGCAGGACAACGAGCCCGAGCTGAGCAAGGAGATGCTCGCCTGCACGAACCACTTCCGCAAGCGCCGCAAGCCCCCGTTCGCCCTCGCCGACTACCGCTACCCCCTGCTCCGTCATTCCCTCATGAGCAAGGCCAAGGGTGGGGCGAAGCTCGACCTCGAGGCCGCGCGCAAGGCCATGGGCGCCGCGAGGCTCCCCATCACCGTCCACACCGTCATCGCCGACCTCACGGCCGGCGACTTCTGGTTCGCCGCGGGCGAGTTCCTCGACGCGCCCGACCGCGGCGACTTCGTGAGGCTCCCGGTGAAGGAGTGGCTCTCGGCGAAGTAGCCCGAAGAGAGGAAAGGGACCACAGGGACCAAAGGGACGGAAGGGACCCAAGGGACGAGGGAAATGGGGGCAGACCACGCAAGGCCGGTTGCGTCCCTTACGTCCCTGCGGTCCCTGATGTCCCTGTTGTCCCTGGGTGGAGCAGGGAAGAAGGAGCGCCGCGTGTCCACCCTTCGGTCGCGTGTCATTTGCGCCACGCTGGCCCTCTTTGCCGCAGGCACCAGCCTCGCAGGAGAGAAGCCCGTGCAAGGAACCGTCATCGCGCCGCCGACGGACGACGGCTATCGCGGCATCTGGTACTTCAACCAGCCCTCGAAGGACGAATACGTCTACAAGTACAGCGGCGGCCTCGGCACCTACCCCGCCAACCACATCCCCTTCTGCGTCCACGCCCCCGCGGCCAACAAGACCTTCCTCGTCTACGGCGGCACCTCGAAGGAGAAACGCAACCTCCTCGAAATGGTCTCCTTCTACGACCACGCGACGGGCACCGTGCCCCGCCCTCGCATCCTCCACGACAAGCAGACCGACGACGCGCACGACAACCCAGTGCTCTCTATTGACGGCGAGGGGCACCTGTGGGTCTTCTGTAGCTCCCACGGAACGTCGCGCCCCTCCTTCATCTACCGCAGCGTGAAGCCCCACGACATCGAGGCATTCGAGCTGGTTCTCAAGACCAACTTCTCCTATCCCCAGCCCTGGTGGATCGAGGGGAAGGGCTTCCTCTTTCTCCACACCCTCTACCGCAAGGGGCGCATGCTCCACTGGTCCACCAGCCCCGACGGCCGCACCTGGAGCGAGCCGCAGCGTCTCGCCGGCATCGCCGAAGGCCACTACCAGGTGAGCTGGCCCCACAAGGGCAAGGTCGGCACCGCCTTCATGTACCACCCCCTCAAGCTGGGCCTCAACTGGCGAACGAACCTCTACTACGTCGAGACCGCCGACTTCGGGAAGACCTGGCGGACGGTTCAAGGCAAGGCCATCGAGCCGCCGCTGACCGCCGTGAAGAACGACGCCCTCATCCGCGACTACGAGGCCGAGAAGCTCCTCGTCTACATCCACGCCCTGAGCTTCGATGCCGAAGGCCGCCCCATCATCCTCTACATCACCAGCAAGGGCTACCAGAGCGGGCCCGCCAACGACCCCCGCACCTGGACCATCGCCCACTGGACCGGCAGCGAGTGGGCCTTCCGCCCCGTGACCACCTCAAAGAGCAACTACGACTGCGGCTGCCTCCACGTCGAGGCCGACGGCGCCTGGCGCGTCATCGGCCCCACCGAGGCCGGCCCCCAGCCCTACAACCCCGGCGGCGAGGTCGCCATGTGGACGAGCCGCGACCAGGGGAAAACCTGGGAGAAGGCCCGCCAGTTGACCAAGGCCAGCCCCTACAACCACACCTACGTCCGCCGCCCCCTCAACGCCCACCCGGGCTTCTACGCCTTCTGGGCCGACGGCCACGCCCGCCAGCCCTCCGACTCGCGCCTCTACTTCTGCGACAAGGCCGGCTCCACCCGCCGCCTCCCGCCCCACATGGCCGCCGAAACCCTCAAACCCCTGCCCCCGGACTGACCCAGTCGGCCCCGCGACCTGGCATCTCGGCGGGGCGAGTGTCGGCTGCAACTTGCAACCAACACCGCCATAACCCCAGGTGGCTGAACAAGGAGGCCCAACCGATATCCACGCTCCATGTCCGCAACATCCCCGAGCCCCTCTATGCTACAAACATGCAGAATCTTGTTTTCCGGAAAGATTTTTCCTCCGCGTTTGGTTGCGGCTTGCCGCGATGGGAGAATATCCGCCGCCTGGCACAGGCTTCGAGCCGCTCGCTGAGCGCAGAGGTGGTCGAACTCCTCGACCTCAAGACCCTCGACGACTTCGACTGGCGCTTCAACCCCTCCGCCCCACGCAACTCGACCGCTTCCTCCACCACGCCGACATCATCGAGATCACCGGCCGCAGCCACCGCCTCAAAGACAAAGCCCGCCGAAACGAAAAAGACACGTGCAGGGAACCCAAGGAACTTGTCTAATGTTCCTCGGACCTACCCAACTGGCCCGGCCTATCTTGACCCGACCCGGCCCGGGCTATCCTGAAGCGATCCGTGACATCCTCTTTGTGTGACCGCTTGTTTGGCGTTCAAGCGATCACTCAGTGGAACCTGTCGGTCAGTGTCTAGGGACAGTAGTTCTGGTGGCCAGACGTGGTAGTTCTGCTATTGACAGCCATCTGCGCCGCCCGGTGTCTCACGCATCCAATGCCCCGCAATCGTCCTCGTAATTACATATCCTGCAACCTCTTGCGGCAAGTTGGCGCGCCCGGCAGGACTCGGACCTGCGGCCCTCGGATTAGAAATCCGATGTTGTCCGCGATCCTACCGGTCGCAAAGTGTTATGGCACAAGCAGTTACAGACGCTCCGTGCGGCCTACGCCTCCGCTGCGCGCGCTCTGCGCGCGCTGCTCTCGGCTTCCTCGACCACCCGCCCGACCAGGCCCACGACTTCGGCGGCCCTCCGTTCGAAGGCATGGGCGTACCAGTCGAGCGTGACCTTCGCCGTCGAATGGCCCAGGATGTCCTGTAGGGTCTTCACATCGCAGCCCTCATGGATTGCGTATGTGGCAAAAGTATGGCGCAGGGCGTGAAGGTGCACACCTTCCTTGGGCAGCCCAGCCCTCGCTGCACACCGCTTGAACCTTCTCCAGAGATTCCCCCGCCAGCGGTTTCCCTTGCTGTTCACAAAGACAAACCGCCTCGCGTCCCCGGTCTCAGGTCGCTCGGCGAGGCGCAGTCTCAGGCCACCAAGGATGCTTGCCACACGGTCGGTCATGGCGACGAATCGCGTTCGCCGGCTCTTGCTGGTCTCGCCTCTCACGCGGAGTTGCCGGGCCTCCAGATCGATGTCTTGCCACTCGAGGCTCGACAGCTCCCCAAACCGAAGCCCCGTCTCGAGGAAGACGATCCAAACATCTGCCACGTCGCTCGGCGAGGCCGCGAGAAGCTTACCGATCTCGAAGGCCGTCAGCGGCCGGGCGTCACGTTTCTGCGGCCCTCCGACTGGCCGCCAACCCTCCAGCGGGTTGCTCGCGATCCGTCCCTCGCGCAGTGCCCATCGGAGCACCTGCCTCAAGGCGCCCACGCGCATGTCCACACATCGTCCGGCCAGTCCGCGCTCGAGAAGTTCTGCCTTGTAGAACTCCATGTCCGCGAGGCGGATGTCCCTCACAGATCGCGGCCGGTTGTGCGCCTCCATCCACGTGAGCACATCGTGCAGGCAAAAGGCATAGCTCTGCCAGGTGCGAGGTCGCACTCGTCCCGAGTTGTGGGCTCGCCAAGCCGTCACTAGCGCTGCGATCTCCACATCATTTGTGGCGGTCGCTGCCGGCCCTAGCAAATGCTCACGCTGGGCCTTCGCCTGGAGTTCCGTCAACAGCCTGGACGCTTCTGCCCGTGTGCCGCGAACCCGCACACGGACGTTGCGATGCCGGGCAGGATGCCAGAACTCCACGTACCACCCTTCCCTCCCCTTTAGTTGCGTTACGCGTCCCATCGGTCACCCAGTCCTTTCTTCGGGACGCAACACGCTATCATCAAGTTTACCCAGCGCGTCGCTCGTGTCAAGGGACTTCCGCCCGAGCACCTCAGCCCAAGGGTCGCCCGACTTGCGTCCTCGTGATGTAGGAGCGGGCGTGCGGGGCTCCACGTTGGGTTGCACGGGCACAGTTCTGCTTGCCTCGAGCCAGCCAAGCAGATCGGCCTCGGCGAAGTGCTCACGGCCATCCGGGCCCGTCGGCCGGTATGAAGGGCATGGTCTGCGCTTGCGAGCGGCTCGGAAAGCCGATGCGCTCAGGCCCACAAATCGAGCAGCCTCTCTGACGGACAGCAGTGGTCTCGCTGCGGCCGTCGCAGCGGCCATTGGAGGGCCGGGGGATTTGGAGTCCGCCATCACCGTATCACTCCACCCTTGGGCAGGTCTCGCCATCTTCAAGCATCCCGCCCTTCAAGCAGGCGGGCAACATCTGCAAGTGGAGCGCACGGTCGCCGGCTCGCTCATTGGCCATCGGATGGGGTGTGGTGCTGCGCCTGCCCGCCGGGCAAATTCCGTGCGGCAACCGGCGCTCGGCGATCCGCCCTCGGATGGTCTTGGCCGAGACCACGGAGCGCTGAGCGGCCCGCGTCAGCGTGACGAATCCGGCTTCAACATACCCAACCGCGTTGCCGGTCGATTCCCGCGACCTGTGCCCGTTTACCCGCATGTTACATGCCCTCAAGGCGTCGTGGGTGACTTCCCCAGCCAAACGACACCGGCGTCGTCCTTGTGGATCGCGGCCTCGTGCCCGGGAAGCAGCCCCGAGGGGTACAGCAGGAAGCGTAGCTTCCCGATGTCGAAGTGCCGGCGAACGCCCGCCTGGACATTGCGGACAAGGTCAAGGCAGTACTGCGACCAGTCTTGGCGGCGTCTGATCCGTGCGATGGCCGCTGTCTCACTGGTGTTCCCCCGCGCTTGCAGGGCCTCTTGGCAGTGCAGCAGGCCGGGACCGCGGGGATTGACTGCCTCCACGAAGATCTCCTGGGCTCGGCAGCCCACGACGAACGTGACCAATTGGTCGATGTCCTCCGGGGCATCGGCTATGCCCGGCAGGAAGGGGCACAGCATTCCGTACACCCGAAGGCCCCGCGCAGCGGCCTCGGTCATCGCGGCCATTCGATCCCGGATGTCAGACGCGTTCGGTTCGAGGATATTGTTGATGGGACTCTTCTCGGGCATGGCCGTCAGGCTCAGGCCGACGAGGACGCGGTCACGGTGTTTCTCGAGCGAGCCGAAGTCCTCCCGGACGGCCGCGCTCTTAGTCAGGATGCGAACCGTCCAGCCAGGCTGTGCGAGGATAGCCTCGAGGCAACGGCGGCCGAGCTCGAGCTTCTTCGCTTCGGGCGCCCAGGCGTCGGTCAGCGTGCAGAGCTGGATGAGGCCGCGTTCCCTGAGCCGGGCTGCGTCCCTGGCGACCCGCTCCGGCGTGCTGGGGTCCACGATGCAGTAGCCGTGGCCGAACGGGCTTTCCCCCAGTGCCCTGAAGCAGGGGTGGGTGCGCAGGACGGCGCCGGTGCTACAGTAGAGGCAATTGTGGCCGCACCTGAGCCCCACATTGACGGCGAACCACGCAAGCAGCTTGCGCGCAAACTCGAGGGTTCGCGTGATCCCTGTCTTGAGCCTGTACTCGTAGCACCGCATGTTGTTCTCCTTCCACGCTTCGGTCATTGGGGTACTCGTTTCATGATCCTTCACACCCGCCCTCCCAGCACGAGAGGCAGACGCCGCAGCGCCCGGGCTCGCGCCGGCCGCCGCACTTGGGGCACCGTTCGAGGGCGCCAATCTCGCCTGCGGGATCTTCGTCACTCCGCAAGGCCCTGGCGAGCGCCTGGGGGATGGCGTCAGGGCAGGAGAGCACGTCAATGGGCTTTCCCTCGGCCCTGGCGCTGCACGCTGTCGGGCAGCGGATGCCTCGAAGCTGGTGGACGATCTCGTGCGGATCGACGTTGCAGCGGAGGCACAACGAGGCGAGCCTCGCCGTCGCCTCGGACTGGGCCGGGCACCCGCCGCCCTTGCCCAGGTTTGAGAACGCCTCCAACAGCCCGTTGCAATCCCGAGTCACATGAACGTAGAGAGAGCCGCAGCCGCTCCGGAATTTCTCTGTGGATCCGAGCGTCAGCTTGGGCCGACTTCGCATTGCGGCGTACTGGGGGCTTGTCGTGCCTGTGTTCAAGACCCCGGTGCGGCAGCCCTGCCGGAAGACAGTGGTGCCCTTGCATCCCAGCTTGTGAGCCAGTAAGAAGACCTGCTCGACGTCCTCGACGGTGGCGGAGGCCGCCAGGTTGACGGTCTTTGAGACGGCGTTGTCCGTATGTCGCTGGATCGCAGCCTGCATCTTCACATGCCACTCCGGCGCGATCTCATGCGCCGTCTTGAAGACCGCCTTGAGATCGTCGGGGAAGTCCTTGGCCGCTTGCACGCTCCCGGTCTCTGCGACCTTTCGTGCGAGATCGTCGCTGAAGACGCCGCACGCTTGGGCGACGTCCCTGAAGGCGGGATCGACCACCGAGAAGGACTTGCCGCCGAGGACGGTTCGGGTGTACGCCAAGGCGAACATGGGCTCAATGCCGCTGGAGGTGTCAGCAATGATGCTGAGGCTACCGGTCGGCGCGACCGTCGTGCGGGTCGCGTTGCGGAGAGGCGGCTCGCCTCGTTCAGCATAGACGCTTCGCTTGAAGGCCGGGAAGGGGCCCCGCTCCTTCGCCAGAAGGCGGGACGCCTCCAAGGCGTGCTGGGAGATGAAGCTCATGACCTTCTCCGCCCACCGGACGCCTTCTTCGCAGTCGTACGGGATGCCCAGCTTCGCAAGGGCGTGCGCGAGGCCCATGATGCCGAGGCCGATCTTCCGGGATGCCTTGACCGTGCGCTCGATCTGCTCCAGCGGGTATGAGCTGGCGTCAATGGCATCGTCCAACAACCTGACGCCCGCCCGAGCGCTCTCCGCCAGCGCGTCCCAGTCTATCTCGCCGGACTTGACGTGAGCGGAGAGGTTGATCGAGGCGAGGCAGCAGGCTCCCCAAGGTTCAAGCGGCTGTTCCCCGCAGGGGTTGGTGGCCTCGATTGGACCGAGGGCAGGCAGGGGGTTGTGCTTGTTGATCTCGTCAATGAAGACCACCCCAGGGTCGCCGGTGCGCCAGGCGTTCTCGGCGATGCGGCGCAGGATGTCTGGCGCTCGAAGCGTGCGGACGACCTGGTTTGTATGCGGGGCAACCAGCTCGTATGAGCCGTCGGCGCGCACAGCCTCCATGAACGCGTCGGTGACTGCCACGGAGAGGTTGAAGTTCTGGAGCCTGCCAGGCTGCGTCTTGGCTTGGATGAACTCCATGATGTCCGGGTGGTCGATCCCGAGGACGGCCATATTCGCCCCCCGGCGGCGGCCCCCTTGTTTGATTGCCTCTGACGTCGCGTTGCACAACTCGATGAACGACACGGGACCGGAGGCGACGCCGTTCGTCCCGGCGACGGGTGAGCCTCTGGGCCTCAAGCGACTGAATGAGAACCCACAGCCCCCTCCACCCTTTTGGATGATGGCTGAACTCTTGACGGACTCCATTATGGCATCGAGGATGTCCGGCATCGGCAGGACGAAGCACGCGGCCAGAGAGGGTGAGCGGGTGCCTGCGCCCATGAGGATCGAGGAGCTCGGCACGAGTCTCCTGGGAACGATGAGCCCGCGGAAGATCTCTTGCGCCTCCTTCACCGCGGCGGGGCCGCCGTAGCGGTGCTCGGCGTTCGCCAGGAAGCTTGCCACTCGGTCCGCCAGGGCAGGGAAGTCCTCCATGACCTCGCCGTTCGTATCGCGGCCGTAGTAGCGTGCGCGGAGGAGTTGCTCCGCGTTCGGGGAGAGTGCGTTGGTTCCCTCGGGGTTCAAGCTTGGTTTCTCGTCCATCATGGCGCCACTATGAGCCATCGGACAGCCTGCCAGAAGGGGGACGGGTTGCCTCCTGCGCCGAGCGTGGCCGGCACGATGGGGCGTGGCGCGGGCCTACCCGGGGAAAGGGCGGCTTCGAGGCACCGGCGGCAAAGCACTGGCCTCCCCTTGGCTGTCAGGCCCTCGAGCTTCTCCCTTCGGATCCGGAACCTCGTTGCACACTGTGCGCAAGTCGCCTGCGGATAGTCGCGGGCCTTCTGGTCTCGTTCCGCCTCCCAGAGGCGCATCTGCTTCGGCAGGCACGTACCGCACAGGATGGGCCTTCCCTGCGACCGCAGCAGGTCGAGCTTGGCGCGCGGCATCCTGAAGGCGGCCGTGCAGTGCTCGCAGTTGACCTCGGGGTATGCCGAATCGCGCTCCAGGCGTGCGGCGGACTGGGCACTGAGCTTTGCCTGGAGGCAGGACGAGCAGAGGACGGGCTTGCCCTGCCTTTCTAGCTCACGCGACCTCGCCAGATCGATCGAAAGCAGGTGCTGGCATTCCGCGCAGAAGTACCTCACCCGGCAGGCGAATGCCCCCCTGGGATGCTCGGTCTTCTCGCGTGCCGTCTCGACCCGCAACGCGTGCCGAAGTGCGCTTTGCCATTCCGCCGGCGAAGGACAGGCCTCGAACGTCGTCGCCGCGAGGCACCGCCTGAGCAGGAGGCCGCACTCCCTCGACACCCTCTCTAATGCCTTGATCTGCTCTTGGACAAAGCCTGCGTCCGGCTGGTCCAGCTCGGCCTGGGCGAAGAGGGAGCCATCCTCCCTCGGCGGCGGCGTGTCGGGACCGACGAGCAGGAACTCCGCCACCAGGATGGCGAGGGCGAACCGGTCAGCGCACGGGCACCAAGACCGCGACGCATCCCAACCGCCTGAGGGGCCCCGGAGGAACGGGGCCATGTAGCCGGGCGTCCCCGCCGTAGTGTTGGGTTGGAAGGGCAGGTCGGCGTGGTAGAACGAATCGAAGTCGATCAGGTGGACCCGGCCGTCCGGGGTTACGAACACGTTGAGGCCCGAGAAGTCCCGGTGGCTGCAGTGCGCCGCTTCCAGCCGACCGACGCACTCGGTCAGGCTCAGGCTGACCACGAGCCGTTGGCGGATGGTCATCGTAGCGTGCCCGTCTCGGAGATCGTCGGCCACCGAGGCCCACGAGGAGCCCGTGACCTTGGGCATGAGGATCGTCCCCTCCACCAAGGCGGACAATGCCTTGTCCCTGAAGCCGGAATTCCACAAGTCCAGGTGCCTCGCGGTGAGCAGACGGCGCTGGGTGCAGGTGAAAAGCTCCGCGCCGCCGGGCAGGCAGCGGGGGACGGCCGCCAGGTACTCGTCGGTCGGCCGGCGGGATTCGATGAACTTCTTGAGCAGCCAGCCGTTGTTGTGCGGATGCTGCTTGAGGAAAATAACCGACGCCTGGCCCTTGACCACGTACCAGGGCGTGTCGGGCAACGCCGGGTGTGGGAGGGGCCGCAGGTCGAGGCCCGAGATGCGCGCCGTCAGCCTGGAGGCAAGCCATCGCTCTACAATGTCGGCATACGAGTTCGTCGCATTCATTCTGTGCGTCCTGGCTCTCACTTTCACCAGGGGTCTGGAGGCAGAGAAACCACTGGCACCCTCTTCCGCGGCAGCTCAAGCGTGGGAGCGGGCATGTCAGCCAGTCGCGGCGCCGGCCAGAGCGGAGCGGCCGGCCGGGCCTTCGCCAGAAGCTGGTCGAAGAAGTCGGGGGAGACGCTCTCCAGCTCGTCGAGGCGCGGCGGCTTCATGGGGGCGCCGGGCGTCGAGTCGCAGAAGCGTGCCCAGTCCTTAGGCGAGGGGCAGTCCCGGAAGCTCGTGCTGCGAAGGGCTGCCTCGAACAATGGCCCGGCCGCGGGGTATTTCGCCTTCAAGGCGGCGAGGGCAAGGGAGATGCCCCTTCCCGAGCGGGAGCGAAGTTCCTCCTGTTCGAACATCCCTCCCTCAGCCGCAAGCGGCGCCCCAGCGTCCAGAATGAGGAACTCGACGCAGAGGACACACAGCGCGAAACGGTCTGCCCCCTGGCACCAAGTCTGCCGCGGGTCCAGTGCACCTCCTTGCCAGGCGTAGGGCGGTGTGTATCCCTCCGTCCCGCATGTGGTCGCATTCGGCATCGCCAGCGCGGGGTGGAAAACGCTATCGAAGTCGATCAGCAGGACCATCCAGGCCTGGCAGTTGACGAAGACGTTTCCGCTGGAAAGGTCGCGGTGGGCACACTGCCGCTCCTCCAGCAGCAGGATGATGTCCGTGAGGCCACGAAGGAGGGCGAGGCGGTGGGGCCGCTCCAGCTTGATGCTCCCGTCGCGAACGCCATCGGCGATGGTGGCCCAGTCCACCCCGTTCACCCGTGGCATCAGCACCGTGTCGTGGAGCCACCGAGCGAGGTCGGGGGTGTAGTAGAAGCCGTGTTCCTTGTGCAAAGAGGCGACGGACAGGACGCTGCGATCGGTCCCGGAGAGCAGGCCACCGTGGTCTGGCAGGACGGTGGCGACCCCCTCAAGATAGGAGCGGTCCAGGCGGCGGCCCGGGTGGAACTTCTTGAGCACCCACCGGCTCCCGTCGCTGCCCGCGAGGCAGAAGGCCTCAGCTTGCCCACGCTGGACCGAGAGTGGCATGCCCGGCATCCCCTTGTGCTCGACCGGGCGCAGGGCAATCCCATCCACATTGGCCGGGCCGCCGCTCCTCAGCCATCTCTCCACCACATCAGCGGGCATTTCTCGTTCCTCCTGCTTCACCGTCGGCAGAACCGCAATTCGACCCGTCAGTCAATGCGGACCCTGGCCGGACCCAGACGAAAGAGATGTCGTCGTCTCCGCTCTTCGCCTGAAGTCGGACGTGCAGGTCGTGGAGCGCCTTGTCGCGCTCTTCCGCGTCGATGAGTCGGGCCTCGTTCTGTCTCAACCAGGCCAAGAGTTCCGCCGGCCCGTCGAAGGCGCCGTAGAAACCATCGCTCGCCAGGACGAAGTGGCTGTCGGCGGGGAACCTGTCCTGGAAGCTGACCCAGCCGCCCGCGCAGCAACTGTCCGGGAGGACCGCGGTAGTCGAGCCCCGCTCGGAAAAGCGTGTGGGCTGGCCGGCGTTTGGCGAGGACGAGACGACCCGGACGGATCGGGAGAAAGGGAAGTCCACGTAACGCCGTCGCTTCACGCCGTTCGGGGCGCCGCAGAGGTACTTCGGAACGAGCAGCAGGTCGTCGGGGCCGAGGCGCAGGGTGCGCCCTTCGGCGTGCTCGCCATTGGCAGGGCATCCGGCGCAAGTGAGCTGGTCCACGGGGGCGCAGACGAGCCAGCCGTCCCCGCTGCCGGCCGCCATGCCCGCTTTCTGCGCGAAGATCGGGAGCTCCCTGGCTGTGCCGAGCACTCTCGCGTGAAGCTCGTCGCCAGGCCCGAAGCGGAAGCGGCCGGAGGCGGGAGGCGGCTGCTCCCCGCCTCCGGTGGCGCTGACAGAAGCCACGGGCTTGGAGGCATCCGGCAATGACGAAACCAGCAGTGTCCCGTCCGAGCCGAAGGCGAAGAAGCCGGAGTCCCCGCACCGCACCACGGTCACGCAGACCGCGTCGTCGCCAAGGACGAACCAGGCAGCGGCGAGCGTCGTCTGGAACGCGCGGGCCATCTTCTCCTCGGCGACCTCGCGCAGCATCTCCTGCATGGCCTCCGGCATGCCTAGGCAGGGCTTGATCCCGGCCCCCCGCGCTTCGAGGCGGCGGGCCACGAGAAGCTCGCACAGAACCCGCAGGCGGTCTTCGAGCTCGCCCCCGAAGAGCAGAGGGCTGGACTTCGACACAAGCTCGGCCGCCTCCGCCGCGAAGGGGGAGGTCGTCACCCCGTCGCACACGGCGGCGACGCCGACGGCCGGCGACCAGAACACCCGGTCCTGGTTCTTCTCCTCGTTCCCCAGGCAGGCCGGAGAGACGATGGCGAGTGCGTCGTGACCGCACGGGCCGGGAAACGCTTCCTCGCGAGTATTCATGTTACTTCGCCATCCTGTCGGCCCGGGAGCCGATCGAGCCGACAACCGCCAGCGTGTGCTTCAGCATCTCGCGCGTACGGACGTCGAAGAAGAGCCTGGCGCCTGCGCGGAGATTCGGGAAGATGCCGTCCTGGACGAGGTTGGCCCGCATGACTTCGGGGATTTCGCTGCTCATTTCGAAGAGCCGCACGTTGTCCTCGCTCTGCCCCACCTCGTTGGCCTGGACGTAGCCGGGGAAATCCTCGGGACCCGTGTAGGCCAGGTTGGTTTGCGTCCCGATGAAGGAATTGAGCACGAGGATGTTCCCGTCCGAAGTGGCGAGCCGCTTGATCTGCTCGGCGACGGGCCTCGGGTCCGTGGCGCTCATCCCGTCCGTGAGGTGGAAAAGCATAGCGGGGAAGGACGCGCTGAACCGCTCGTCGGCCACCGCCCGTTCGAGGTAGTTGAACGCCTGCTGGAGCGCGGCCGCGGCGTCGGTGCCGCCCAACTTCCCGCCGAGGCCCAAGGAGTTCCCCTCGCGCGTATACTTCTCGACGACAGCCTGGATGTCCATGCCCTCGCTGCCCCAGAGCTGGGGCGCACTCCCGTAGGTGAACACGGTGGCGAAGTAGCGCGGCTTGATGAGGACCGCGTCGCCCTTCGTCTCCGTGGACCGCGCGAGCAGCTCCTTGAGGACGCACCCGAGGAGCCGTTCGACCCACTGGTACTTCGGGTCCGACGTCCCGGGCAATGGCTCCCCCATTGAGCCGCTGTCATCGAGGACCATCACGACGCAGCCGGGCTGTGCGCGGCTGATTTTCCTCTCGTACGGCATGCGAAAACTCCTTCGGCTTGGGTCGCCTCACAATGCCTGGCCTTCTGTCCGGACGCCATGCCCGTGCAACGCACGCGGGCGGGCCAGGAGCCATCAAACGGGGTTCACTCCATAGGAACTCCTCTGCTGTTGGCCTGCTCCTCCTCGTCATCCTCGTCTTCCGTGCTCTCGGCAAATGGACAGCCTCGTTGGCAGGCTTCGCAGCCAGCATGAGGCCCGGTGACGGCCTCCCCGAGGCGGAGACACCAGAACTCAGATTGGGTGCCTCCGCTGTGGCTGTCGTGGCCAAACGATGCTCTGACCCCTGCGCTCCTGCCCACCGGATGAGGCCCGATCCGTGGCCCGGCCCAGTTCCGTCCCGCTCCGCTGAAGCCCTCGTCGAGTGTCACAGGCGGCTTCGTCGGGAACGAGCCGTATGCCTGGCTCTCGGGCTTGTACGGCTTCGGGGCCTCAAACTTTGGCGGCGGAGGCAGGACCAGGCTCTCCTGGTAGTCCTCCAGAGCGCCCAGTTGCCGTGCGAGAGGGTCGAGGTAGCGGTCGCTGTCGGGTGCGGCCTGTGCCCGTGAAGCTGTCGGCGCAGCGCCGGTATTCCGGAACCCGATTTCCTCAAGAGGTATGTCGCCCAACGCAATCCGCGTCTCCTCGATCGCCTCAAGCTGATCGAGCAGCCTCGCGATGTCGTCCAGGGGTTCCGCTAACGGGTCCTCAGGCCAATCGTTCATCGGACACCTCCGTCATGCGGTCAAGGCCGGCTCAGAAGGTCGACCCAGTCAAAACCCGGCTCTAAGCAGTCTGGGGCGCTGATCACGGTCACAGTCCCCTTCGTGAAGAGCCGAGGCCCGCTGTCCTTCGCCTTCTTGTCCAGCTCCTGCTGGAGCTTGCGGCGCAGCTCCACGCCGGCCGTGACCGCGACGAGCATATCTACGTCCTGGATCGCCGCTTCCTCGAGAAGGGTCTCCACCTGGCGGGTCACGTTGTGGCAGCAGACCTCGACCAAGATCGCGCGTCCTTCTTTGAGGGTCAGAGCGAGGTCTGGCTCCTTGCCGATCTCGGAGCCGATCGTACTCCCACGCTGGAAGCGGGCGCCTGGAAGCGCCATGCCGAGGGCGCGCTGAACCTTGGTGAGGATGGCCTCGTGAACCGGCCCGGACTTGTACTTCTTGACGTGGACGCGGTGCTGGTGGGCCCAGTCCTCACCCTTGGGCGTAACCTGGTAGAAGGTGAGCTTCCCCATCGTCTGGCTCAGCTCCTCAATGAGCCCCCTGTCCAGGAGCATCTTCCTGGCCCGCAGCTCCCTGCTCCGGTCAAGCTGTGTCTCTTCGCATCGCTCGTCAATGAAATGGTCTGAGCGAGCGCAGATGTCGAGCATGACCTTCAGCGCGTCGCCGGGAAGTTCACCGAGCTGGGCAGGCCCGTCGGCAACCGTGGGTGAGCCATGCCGTGCGCTGGGCGGCATTATGCCGGGCGTCCACGTCACTCCGGCGAGAGCGTCCTCGGCCCTGCGGCGCATCTCAGCTTCGGAAGGTCTCGGCCCAAAGGACAGGTCACGGATCCTCGCCAGGAATGGCTTAGGGTGTGCGGCGATGCGGACCACTGCTTCTCGCGCCTGGAGTTCCGGCAGCACGGCCGACTGCTCGGGCGTGAGCGCCATCGAGTTGCCCATGGTCCAGAGCGATTTCGGGTCAGTGATCCGCATCGTGATGCAACACCCCAGATTCGCAAGGACCGCGGGCGGCAGCAAGCCAGGGACCTGGTCGAGGATGGCAAGGATCATCGAACGTTTCCTGCCGCGCCGGAAGAGATCGGGAAGCACGGCCTCCCCGAGGTCCATGCGGTTTCGGTCGGGCAGGAGCACGTGCGCTTCCTCAATGACGACCATGTGCATGGCCGGCTCTGTCTCCCCTTCCTTGTAGGCCGCAAGCCACGCCAGGAGGAAACCGGCGAAGAACTGGACGGCGACTCCTCCTTGGAGACCGTTGAGGCGGAAGATGGCCGACCGATTTGCGAGGAACGGCAGGACCCCCGAGGTGGACGCGCTGAAGGTCGGGCCGAGCGCGTTGGACAGCATGGTGAGCCTGTTGGTCAGGCTCTCGAGCCAGGTTGCGTTCCGGCTCTTCGGCCCAAAGCTCATGCCCGCGAAGTGCGCGAACGCTTCGTCGAGGGTGGGGTACGCGCGCGAGCCGGTGAGGATGCCTTTGCGCTCGAACAGCTTGAGCATCGAGGAGCCGAACAGGTTCTCGGCGCCGTCGCGTATGAACGTTGAGCCGCGGAGTTGCAGCCCGATCTCCCCGAGCCAGACCTTGGGCTCGATGGAATCGCGCGGCGGTTCGAAGAGCGAAATACGGAGGGCATCGGGCGTGACAGGAACGAGCACTTCCGCGGGGAGCAGGGAGAGGATGTCGCCATGTTCCCCTTCGGTGTCAAACACCCACGCCCTCCCTCCCGCTCGGATGAACTCAGTGATGAGGTGTTTCGCCAGGAACGACTTCCCCTGCCCCGTCGCGCCGAAGACGCCGAAATGTCCCTTGGTGTCCGAAATGGGCAGGGCGAACACCGGCCCGAGCATCTGCCCGTTGAGCGCATTGCCAACCACAAGTTCCCCGGCAGGCAGCTCCCTCACGAGCGGGAAGGGCGGCAGGTTGTCGGGATTGACGCCCGTCTCTTGCTTGCACCGCCTGCGGAGTGCGTAGTAGGCGGCACCCCTCATCTTGGAGTTGTGCTGTGCGGCCCAGAGGATCCCCGCTATCGAGCGGTGGTCTCGGCCGAGGAAATCAGCCAGCCTGTCGAAACCGTCCGGCATGGGATGCCCCTCATTCGCGGAAGACGCGGCGGAACCACTCGGAGCCTGCCTCCCCGACAAAGAACGCGGCGAGGGCGGCCCACGCCCACGGCAGCCATGGGTACGGCAGGCCGGCGGCAAGGGCCAGCAACCCCAGGCAGTAACCCACGACGGCCCCGAGCATCGCCGGCACGGCGAATCTGGCATTGCGCATGCACAGGCGCCGCAACGGCCCGAGGAGCAGGAGCAGAATGACCGCAAAGGCCAGAATGGACATCTCAGTCGAGCCCCCAGAAAGCGCGCCACCAGCGGAGCCACGAGTGGCGAGAGCAGTAGGTCTTGCCGTCGCCGTGGCCGTAGGTCCGAGCGTGGCGCGGACAGAAGGTCCTCCCGTCGCCATCCGCACAGCACCGCTTGACGCACTTTGAGCAGGTCAATGCCGTGCAGCCAGGATAGGAACAGCGCCCTGTGATGGCGGCCTCCTTGCCGTCGATGATCGTGCCGCAATCGCAGAAGCGGGTTCCTATCCACTCAACCGTCCGTAACCCATTGTCTTCTTCGAGCTGGACCTCCTCTTTCTCGAAGGCGACACCGCCGTCGGAGGCCAGCCCCCCGACGTAGCGGACGGTGGTCTGCCTGGTCCCGCCTCCGGCGGCTTGTCTGAGGCGCAGCACTTCGTCTTTTCTCATCTGTTGTCTCCAGGCACGGCCGGAGAGGGAGCGGCGCGGGCCCGCCCCTTCCGGCCGCCAGGTCAGTCGATCCCCTCGACTGGCCGTTCGATGACGCGCGGAGCGCTCACGGGCGCCGGCGCTTCGTCGCCGTACGCCGGCACTGCGGCCCGGCCTGGCACTCTCCCCTCCGGCTCGCTCGTGAGCGAACGGAGGTCCGCGAGCGCCGCCCGCAGGCGGCTGGGCCTCGGGCTCTCCGCCATCACAGGGGGTTCCACGGAGGGAACCCTGGACAAGACCGCTGGCCTCATGGCACGCTCCTCTCTACGGGCTGTAGCCCGCACAAGTGGGACAGGTTGGGCCGCGGCCGTTCCCATCGACCACCTCGACCAACCTCACCCCTGATGGCACGTCGGGGCTCCCCATCTCAACGAACCCGCCAGGGCGATTCACCACCACGGCAAGGGGGAAACGCGGCCGGACGTACGGCGCGAAAAGCTCGAAGCCGCGGCGCCCCGCGAGCGCGAGGCCCAGGAACTGCCGCACCGATACGTTCACGGTGCTCAGGACGTCGACCAGCGCCGTCTGCCCGCCCCGTGCCCCGCGCTTCTCTGAGAGCCTGACCGTTGACTCAAGGCATGGGGTCTGGCCGCCGAGCGACCACGCCGCCTCGCCAGTGCTGCCGTTCTCGAACACCGCGGCGTAGAGGCAGGGACAGTGCCTGTAGGCCATCCTGGCCAGCGCGGAGGCCACCTCGAAGCTGTCGAGGAACAGCGCCACGTGCGTGGAACGCGACAGCCAGGAAAGGAACGGCTCCACTGAGCTGGCGGTGAGGCGGGCCGACGCGCCCTCGAACGAGATCCTGCTGCTGTACCTGAGCAGGTGCTCGCGCAGGAAATCGATCTTCCGAGACCCCACGGCGGCCTCGGGGAAGCCGCTCGCGTAGTTGCGGCTCTCCGTCCAGTCAGGCTCTATGACCCTCAGCCACCTGACGCCACGAGCAATGGCGATGTGAATGAAGGACAGCCCCACGCGGCCACAGCCGACGACCAGCAGGCGCACGGTGCGCTCGATATGAGCCACGTCAATCAGGCCGCGGAGAGGAGCGAACCAGTCGTCAATCATTGCGGACCCTCCAGGAGCCGCCCGTCGGGGCTCAGCCTCAGCCGACTCGGCCCTCTGGCCGCGCTTCGCTCGAGCTCGGCGATGGCTTCTTCGAGCTCGCCGAGCCCCGCGTTGATCGCTGCCAGACGCCTCCTCTGCTCGTTGATCGTCCAGTCGCGCCCCGCCACCGCGGTCTGGAGGCTGCGGATTTCCTCCTGCCGCTGCGAGGCGGTGGCAGAGGCCCTGACCGCCCAGATGAGGAAGACGATGGCTAGCCCGCCTGCGACTGCGGCCGCCACGGCTTCGGGGTTGGGCTCCATGACCGTTCTCCAGTTCTCACGACGAAGTCCGCCGCTGGCCCTCTCCGCCGCCGCGGTAGGTCACGCTTGCCGCGATGCCGCCGTATCCCCAGGCGCGGAGTTGTTCAGAACCAGACAAGTTCAGGGGAAGGAGCTGCGAAGGCACCCAGCCGGGCACAGGAGTGGCCCACGGGGCTGTGTGCACCAGGATTCGGTACTCGGCGCCCTGCGGCAGGGCAGCCAGCCTTGCGCAGAGGTTCGCAACTTCGTCGATCGGTGGATTCCTTGGCACGTCCTCCTCGTTCTCCCCGTATCCGAGCGTGAAGTCCCAGCGCTCCAGGGCCTGAGCGCCGCCGGGCATGGCGACCTCCAGGTACACAGTCCTGAGCGACCGCTCGGTCAGCCAGACGAAAAAACCGTCGCCGATGATGTCGCGGTTGTACGTGATGTAGGTAGGTGGCAGACCCCGTCCCGCGATGATGCGAAGGACCATCTGGAAGAGCGTGTTCGCGACGTAGACCACGGATCTCGTCGTTACGTTGACCTCTACACCCGTGGACTGCCTGACCACCGTGCTCATTGCTCAACCTCACTTTCTTCGTTGGTCCCTTCCCGGTCGTGGCCGGCTCCCGGCGCCCGAGCTCCGCCCACTGCTGCGAAGCGACACGGTGAGCGCGTTCGACGACATCTGTTCCAGCGCTCCAGCCCCGAGCGACCGGGCCAGGGGCATGTCGTTCACCACAACCTCCGCCACGAGCTTCATCGCGCGAAGGTCGCACAACGCGAGCATTGACAGGTCCACATCGTCGGGAGCGTCCGGCTCCGATGGGAAGGCGATCGCGCAGCCCTCCTGGCCGGCTTTCAGCTCAACCGCCTCCACGATCCCCGATTGGACAAGGTCGACGATGCGGTAGGGCAACGAAAGGATGGCGTCGAGTTCGGCCTCAGAAAGCTCGACCTGAACGGCCTCCACAATCTCGCGGATCATCCTCTGAAGGACGCCGGTCCATTCGATCGGCTTCCTGTTGAATACCGTGATTCCCTTCCGCAGCAGGCTCATCGCCCGGCCTCCTGTTCCCCCGCCCTTCTGCGCGCGACCTCGATCATGGACTGCGCGGTCACCTGCGAGGAACGCCCATCGAGGTAGGCGAGGAGGGGCAGCTTCGCTAGGAGCCTGCCTGACGCCCTGTGGCCATTGCCATCACCGCACAGTTCCGCAGCAGCGGCGCGCAGTTCATCCTCCCCGATCCGGATGCCCAGGCTTTCGACGTCGCGTGCGGCCTGAAGAAGAATCCGCGCCCCGGCCTCCGCGTCAGGCGCGTCGAAGTGCACGACGATGTCCGCGCGGTCCAGCAAGGCCTGGTCGAGCACAGAGAGGAGGTTCGTCGTGCCGATCGCCAGGAACGTGGGCCAGCCGCGCATCCCGTCGAGTTGGGTGAGAAGCTCGTTGACCGCCCGGGCGACGTCGCTTGGGTCGCCGGCCGACAGCCGCGCTCTGGAAAGCCCGAGCGAGTCGAGTTCGTCTATCATGAGGATCGTCTGGTGGCGGCGCACCAAACCCCGGACTTGTTCGAAAGCGGAGGCGATGGTTCGCCCGGTTTTCCCCAGGTGTTCGCAGAACAGCCTTGACACGCGCAGGTGCGCGAAAGCCGTATCGTTGCAGAACGTCTCACGATGCCGTTGAGCCATGGTCTGAGCCATCGCCCGCGCCGACATGCTCTTCCCTGTTCCGGGTTCTCCCTCGAAGAGAACAAACTGGTTGAGCAAAGCACACGCGCCCGCGCTCTGCTGAAGGAGGTGCAGGAGTTCCGCATAGCGCGCGAGCACTCGGCTCTGGTCCTCTCGGAGCACGAGCCGTTGGCGCTCCTCTTCAAACTCCGCGGAGGGCAGGCGCGTCGCCGAGAGCACGTCCTCCGCGGCCTCTTCGTGGAGCAACTGGTGTTCCCCCATCCGGCGGCTGATGTCGCCCGGGCCGAAGAGCGCCGGGGAGAACCCCACGGCCCCTGGCATCGTCGCGGCCCTCCTGCCGGCTGCAACGCTATCGCTGGCGCCGATCATCAGTCACTCTCCTCATCTGCCTGTGGTGCGGTGGGCGGTTGCCAACACACTGTGCGCTGGGGCCATGCATCCACCCTCAACGAAACTCCAGGTCGAGCTGGGTCGACGGGCGGGACTCATCCCATCTGCCTGTAGCGACCTCGAGGCGCTGCACGAACCAGTCGAGTTGTGCCGCCAAGGACGGATCCTCCCTCACGCCGGCCCGGCAGTAGAGCCCCGGCCTGTACGTGCCCAGTGTCTTGATGACCTTCAACCCGCACAGGCGGATTGTGCTACCCGTCGCCTTGACAACTGCTGCGCAATCGCAAAAGCCTGCGGAGACGTGGGGCTCACAGCTCCTCGCGGACCACGCGACGCGCACCGATTCGCAGCCTTGCGCGATGGCGGTTCCGTGCAGCTCGATCACGGGCGGGAGATGTCCGAATCGCGCCCTATAGGCTTCCTCCTGGTGGAGCGCCTTTCGAGCCAGGAAGGGTGTCTCGGAAACGCACCGGATGGGTGCTGCTGTGCTGGATAGCAGCCCCCCGATCGTCGAGAACGAAGCTTCCTGCCGAGCCACCATGGCGACCTCGACAAGACCGTAGGGCAGTTCCAGTACAAGTTCGACCCCGGACAGGCCGGCCTCTCGCGCCTCCTCAACCACATCTCCGAAGTTCAAGAAGGCGTCCAAGAACCCTCTGGCGGCCAAGGCGGGAGCGTCCTGGGGCCGGCCCACCAGGAACTGGATGTGCGGTGCGCCAGGCAGCCGTGGGAAATACTCGCGTTCCCCGGGGCCATAGCCAACAGGGCGCACGCGCCCGAGCTCCAGAAAGGCCGAGGTGTCGGCGCGCCCGTCGCCCCTCGTGTTGGATGACCCGTTCGGCAGCATCACCACGAGGGAGGGCACCCCCAACTGGCCCGAGCGGACGAGTTGACGCTGCGGCGGGCCTGCCAAGCCGCCGCGGTCCCTTTCCCCGTCGGGTTCGGCCCGCTGCCCTGAGCCCAAGTGCCGGCCCGTTCCGATGTCGGTCCCCCTCGGTTTGGCGCCGCCTTCGCTTGACACCAACGTCCTCCTTGCTGTGTCAGCCGTTGCCTGGTGATCGGGCATTCTGATGCTCATTTCGTGCCAACCAGGTTCGACCAGCAGGTCACTACGGGTATGCCGTACCGTTGTCCTAGGGCGCTGACTTCGCCGATGAGGGTCTCGCGGGCGTACTCATCGGGCAGACGCCAGGCGAAGGAGCGCGTCCTCGGACGGCCGCCGAACGGCGCGGCGTAGAGTTCCTTGAAGGCGTCTCTGAAAGCGCGAGAGGCGTAGCGACCGACCGGAACCTTCAGAGGCGAGACGATGGCCTTCTGGCAACCGAGCTGGGACGCAAACTTGATCAGGGCCTCGATCTCGTCCAGCGAGTGCGTGTGCTTGACACCATAGTCTTGTAGCCGAGGCCTCGGCCAGAAAGCGCCAGGCAGAGGCCCCCTCGGGAACAGCCGGTCTATCCTGATGCTGACCGGGATGCCGGCCTGCCGCAGGCGGGCCATCCCCTCGAGCCGGGAAGCGATGCTCGGGGCACCGGGCTCGAAAGTCCGCATGTGGGTCTCATCGTAGAACGCCACGCTGACCTCGACCTGGCAAGGCAGAAGCGAGGCCAGCATGTCGATGTACGCCGGCTCCGCCGCCAGTAGCGGGTTCTTCGTCAGGCACGTCACCGTGGTAAAGAGCTGCCTGTTTGCCCTGATGAGCCTCACGAGGCCCAGCGTATGGGCGCAGCCGCGCTCCAAGGGCTCCTGAAAGGGATCGGTGCTGTTGGATATGTGCAAGGGAACGGGGTTGAGCTGGAGTTCCCTGAGTTCCGCCACCTCACGGGTTGCCCTTGACAGGAAGGCGTCCTTCGCTCGGGGGTTGTCGGGGTTCTGGATGTAGTTCCTGGCGTAGCAGTATTGGCACCTGTGCTGGCAAGCCGCATACACGTTGCAGCACAGCCGGAGCCCTGCGGGGAAGTGAGACCGTTGTGCAAACGGGTCGTAGAGACAGAGCACGTGGCTCTTCAGCCGCGGGGGCCCCTGTTTCTTCCTGGGCCATGCATAGAGGTACTGCACCCAGCGCCGTGCCAGATCGTCTGGCACTCCTGCAAAGAGGGCTGGGTCGGGGAGACCAATGGTGTCGATGGAGCCCACAGGTCCCATCGCCCCTTCCTCGCTCCGTTGCAGACCAGAGTGCTCCTGCATGGCCGCCACCCCTAACCTTTCCTTTCGAATACGCCACCGCAGTCCAGGCACTGAGCATTGAATCGTGAGCGCCCCACTCGCACTTTTACCCCACACGGGCATTTGTAAAGCACGAGCTTCGACCTGCCCGCGGGCAAGGGCAGCGTTTCTTCCACAGGCAGCTGCGGCGCCTCGACGCCATACTCCCTGAGCAGAGAGAGGAAGGGAGTGTCACCGGGCGCGTACTCCGTGCGCCCCCACTGGTCGATCAACAAGCCAAGCCCTTTGGCTCTGTCGCGAAGCTCCTGGTTGTGGTAGTTCCGGTTTCTGAGACTGCCTGGGTGACCGTTGTGGTTCTGCCAGGAGTGCAGAAGTTCGTGGAGGAGTGTGCCCAGAACCTGCCAGAAGGGGCTTCCTTGGGTGTGCTCCTTGCCCACAGCTATCTCGTCGAGCAGCCCGAAGCCGTTCCTCCCATGCCTGTAGCGTCCCAGTTGTCTCCGACGCAGCCTCTCGAGCGTCAACGCAGGCGTTCCCACGTTGAGTTCAAACTCAAGGATCATCCTCTCCGCCCAGATGTGTAGGTTCGCTGCCAACCCACGAAGGGACCAACCTTCTGCTGCTCTCTGGTGGTCTCTCAATGCCGTGTTGATCTGCTCGCACGTCTGGTCTGCCATCCTCGGTTCCTACAACGTCACGACCCGGCGTGGGGGACAGCCCCTTCGCCGCTTTCCTCCGCGGATATTCCGCGCGATAGGCGCGGATAGGGAGAAGCCATCTCCCCGTTCCTGCTGCACAGGCATTAGCAAGCGGCATGCCGCGCACTTCACCGAAAGCACAGCGAGGCATAACCTTATAAGGGACATCGACCTAGAATTAAGTGTTGAGGCCCAGTCTCAGAGGCTCGGCGTCTCGGACAACGAAAGAACGTGATTCGAGACCGCTCGAAGGACGTTATTCCGTCGTTCGAGCTCGTAGCGGCCGAACTCGATGGGGGTGGATGAAAATGGTGAAAACAATAGCGAGCCAGTCAGGTGTGCTTGCCATCGCGGTCTCTGGGACCGCCCGAATCCGGAGCGGCAATCTTTACGATCTGTTCTTCCAGGAAGTCCAGACAATGGATTCCTGCCCAAGCCTCGCCGATTGGGGCATGCCCCGTGAGTTGCTGGCCGCAGAGCGCCCGGCTCGTCAAGAGCAAGCGGCCCCCTATCCCTGCCACCTCTACGCGCTGAATGGCGGTCGGCCCGTCTCCCGCCGCTCGGGCAAGGGAGAGGCGCTGTTCCACTACGCCTTCGCGCTCGTCGGTGACGAGGCATGCCCCCGGATTCAAGAGTGCGCCGACAGGATTGCGGGAGGACTGAACCTCGTCGCGGATGACCTCCCTGGTGTTCACTATTCTTCACAGGAACTGCCCCGGCTCATCCGGCAGTACCAGGTTCGGCGAGGGACACGGTCGTCTGAGCAGGAGAGACAGCCCTCGCCATAGCAGTGTGCCTTATCTCTGCGGCCCTCGTCGGTAGCGCACGTGCCTGCCTCGCCCCCACCGTTCCCAGAGCCCTAGTCGATTCATGAGCGGCAGCACCTTTCGCCACTCGTTGGCGCCCAACCCCGATCTCCCGCGGATCTCCTCTAGCGTCATTTCCCCGTTCTGTCGCAGGAGCTCGCAGAGACGCACCGTAGCCAGCTGCACGGGGTCAAGAAGCTCGATCGGCACCGAGATCCAGGATCCATCGTGCTGCTGTGTGCGTGCGCCTACGTCGTGCAGGAAACGCTCGGGTAGGTCAGCAACGCCGATGATCCCATTGGTACTGACCAGCAACCCGCGCTCGATGAGGTTGTCAAGTTCTCTCACATTGCCGGGCCAGTCGTGAAGGAGCAGCAGGTCCATGGCTTCAGGCGCTATCCCTACTGCGCAATGCCCCCCTGCATGGCGCGTCAACAAGTAACCCACAAGGTCAGGGATGTCCTGCTTCCGCTCCCTGAGTGGTGGGATGGTGATATGGATAACACTCAGACGGTAGAACAGGTCTTTCCGGAAGCGTCCCTCCTCTACTTCCTTCCACAGATCACGATTCGTTGTCGCAATAATCCTGGCTCGAACTGCAACCTTCTCGTTCGAGCCAACAGGCCGCACTTTCCCTTCCTCCAGAACACGAAGCAGCTTCACCTGAAGGACAGGGGTCATGTCGCCAATCTCGTCGAGAACGAGCGTTCCATCGCCTACAGATAGCATGAGACCAACACGTCTCTCAACGGCCCCGGTGAAGGCGCCGCTCTCGTGCCCAAAGACTTCGCTCTCAAATAGCGTTTCAGGCAGGCTGTGAACATCGACCACATCGAACGGCTGGGCTCGGCGGGGACTTCTCTCGTGAGTCAGATGCGCAACAAGCTCCTTGCCGGTGCCGGTCTCACCCTGGATCAGGATACGAGAGTCGCCCCTGGCGGCGGCTTCAGCCAACGAAATGGCCCGGAGAAAGCCGGGGTGCCTGCCAACGATTTCCCGCCCCTCCCACTGGAGTCTTGCTGGTGCAGCGAAAGGGAGTTCGGCTTCCAGTCCCTCACCTCCGCGGACAAAGGCGGCGACATACCAATACCCGAGGCTTCTCAATGCCCACGGAAGAAGCGGATCCCACAAGACCCGGAAAGTTCCGTCCGAGTTCGCTTCCACCTCAATCGGTTCCAGAATATCCTGTTGAGCGAGATGACTGCGCAACTCGTCGTAAGCCACACCCTCCGGCTCGCTTTGCGGCTGTGTGTCAGAACCTTCCAGACGCTCAGTAGGGAGGAACCACAGCTCCCGAATTGAGGCCCGGCCATTACGCTGGCAAGAAGCAGTTCCATATGTGGCATGCCTCCTAACGGTGAGGCCAACCGCGAGCTGTGTCCGCAGGTGCTGAAGCACGGCAGCACCTCCGACGGGGACTGACCGAATGAGGGCGACACCACGGGGGCGTCAGCCCTATCATCTATGTCACGTGTGGGCAGCATGCTAACGATACCGCCCAAGTGATCTCCTTGGCACTCGATCTTCATGCTGGCCGCCATTAAAGAAAAGCGGCCAGACCAGCAGACGTTGCCAGCCTGACCGCGCGTGGGCAGATATAGGCGCAGTGGCTGGTCCCCTGGCTCCGAGCCAGGTTCTTAGCCACAATACGCCCTGCCATCAACTAACAGAAGTTTACCACGCCAAAGGCAGGTTGTCAAGGTCTGGCGCCCAGGATCAGCGATGCCGCAGTCTCAGACGCAACGTCAATGGGTTGCGTCAGGCAAGGCGATGCGGGGCAGTGGTCAGATTCGCGCGAGTTTCAGGCGGGTCTTCGAGCCGCACACTCCGCTGGCTGGCCTATGCGACCGTCCTCCCGTTGTTCCTTTCGCGAAACCGCTGAGCGCTCCAGGTTCCGGCGCTCGCGGGCGAAGGTAGGATGATTTCTGCGCTTCCACACAGGGTTGCTACTGGACTTGCCGCTGCCGCGCGAGGGTCTATTCGAAGTACCGCGTACGACAGGAGGCCGCGGTCCCGCCAAGTTGACAAGCATGGACTGCGGCCGCCGGGCACGACCGCGAGTCTGAGCGCGTTAGCCCGTTGTTCATTCCCCTGGCGCCTCTGGGCCCTTGATACGATGGGCATGCTCCTGGGGGGCAGCACTGATGGTCAGCTCGGCAGAAGCGCAAGCGTTGGAAGGTCTAGGAGGAGTTCCCTCCAGATGGGCTGTCCAACGGTGAGCTTCTTGATTTGGAGGGCGATGATGCCCGCCGCGACCAGCGGACAGTAGACGATGGCGCGGGCGGAGCAGGGGAGCCGTTCAGCTTCCCCGCTGGTGTAGAGGTTGGCCTCGTAGAGCGTGGTGCCATCCGTGTCGGTCGGCCGGATGCTGTAGAGCCTGAGTACCTCAGCGCCCATGCGGGCATCAAGGTAGAGCTGGACCCGCCGGTTGCCTTTGACAGCCTTCCAGATGGTTGCTCGGGCGCCCATGGAGTCCACGGCGCAGATGACGACGCCCTCAAGGCGCTGGCCGCGGTAGCGTTGGGCGATGGGCTTGATGTTGGTCTCGGTGAGCTGGAAGACGAGGGTGGCCAAGGCATGAACCTTGGGCATGCCGATGGAGTTGGCGAGGAGGAACTGGTTGGGGAGGTTGTGCTCCTCGACTGTGTCGTGGTCGTAGACGGTGATGTCTCCGCAGCCCATCTTGGCGAGGGTGATGACGGTTGCGGAGCCGATGGCGCCGGCTCCGATGATGGTCACGGGGAACTGGAGCTTGTCGGGCGGGCAGATGTCGAGCTGTCGCCAGAAGCGGTTGGATTCCACGGGGGAACTCCTTTCTCTTGAGGGTTGCAGGGGGAAGACAAGGTCGAGGACCCGGCGGGCAATCCTCGACCTTGCCAACGACAGGGATTGGGAGGCCAGGCCAAGGTGGGCTACTCGGGGAAGAGGTCGCCGAAGGGGAAGTCGTCGTCGAAGAAGTCGGGCTTGCCGTCTTTGGCAAGGCCTTCTTTGAGGGCTTCAGAGAAGCCAGGGAGTCTCGAGAGAGCACAATCTTCCGGTCTGGGGCCGTGCCAGGCTCCGCACCGCTCGCAGTAGACCACTTCCTCGATGGCGAGGTCATCCTTGTCCGTGGCTGGTTGGGCGGGCGGGGCCAGAGGCTCGAAGCCGAGAGGGCCACCGGGGGGAGCCAGGCACACTTTCTCAGCGACTTCCCGCTTGCACTCGTCGCTGAGCGGCTGGTCGGCGGCCCCTTCGAGGCAGACGGCGACATGGTCAATCCTGACGGGGACCGGGCCTGCGAGGTCAAGGCGACAGCGGAGCCTGAAGCCGCCGCTGACGACAATTGAGACGAGCCAGTCCGCCACGAGGAGTTGGCAGGTGGCCTCGTCGGTGTGCGACCAGAAGCAGCCCATGTTGCCCGGGTGGGTGTGGCACCAGCAGCGGATGCTGCCTGCCTCGTCCTTGCGTCCCTGGGCGATGAGCTGCTCGACGAGCTGCCCGATCGCGCCCTGGTCGAGCTTGGTGTGCGCGTGGCCGCACTCCTGGGCAACCAGGAAGAGGTCGCTGACCCTGAACCTGTTCCCCTCGCGCTCGACGACGCCCAGGCACGAGACCTCGAGGTCCGTGGCGTAGGCGTAGGCGAAGAGCTTGGTGAATGCCCTCTGGCTCAGCACCACGGCGAGGTCGCCGGGGAGCGAGCATTCGAGCTTCTGGCCGCTGCTGAGCATCGGGCCTGGGAGCTCACGCGGGCGCTCCCGCTTGCTGGGGCTGTTCTCTTGTCCCATCGGTTCCTCCTTTGTGGAAGTTCAGTTCCTGGGCCTTGGCGAAGTAGTTGCACTCCTCGCCGCACTCCGCCTCCTCGCACGCCTGGCAGGGGTTGGAGAGCTGCCATTCCTGGTTCCAGGCGCATTCGAGGAAGCAGTAGTCCCGGTCGTGGTCGCAGTCGTCGCACGGGTGGACGTAGTTGAAGGTGCGGTTCGCCTCGCACTCCCCGTAGCAGTAGTCGGTGCGGTAGTCACAGCAGTCCGAGCAGGTGTAGTCGGCCATGTCGCTGTGGGGGCAGGACATGATGCAGTAGGGAGTGCAGCGCTCCTCGCAGTCCTCGCAGGGGTTCTCGTCCTCTTCCCCCGAGTAGTCGGGGTCGAAGCGGCCGATCTTGATGTAGGGGTTGTCGGGGTTGTAGGAGTTGAGGAACTCGCGAAGGAGCGAGAGCGCTTCCGCAATCCGCATCCTGCCGATGGCTCGGGCGAGGTCTGGGGCGATGTTGCCGAGGCAGGGGCGCCCGCTACTGTCCACGTGGGGGTGGGGGTAGCCGTCGGCGTCGGTGTCGTCCGCGGAGCGGATGACGACCTTGCCGGCGGCGTCAATGGCGATGTCGTAGCGGCCGAGCGCGAACTCCCAGTCGTCGTGGACAATGAAGATGGGCGATGTGAGCGCGGTGAGCCTGCCGTCGGCTTCGGGGGTGATCTCCTCGTACTGGCCGGAGGCGATGAGCGCATGCAGCTCGCCGGCCTGCTTGCGGGTCGCCTCTTCGCTCCCGTTCTTCGAGAGCTTCTCGATGGCCTCAAGCTCGGCCTGGAGGACCGGCTTGTTCCTCTCCGCCTGGACGAGCCGCCGGTAGTGGTCTTCGAGTTCATACTCCAGTTGGCGAAGGGCATCGGTCTTGTCGTGGATGTGGCGGCGAAGGGCGGCGAGGTGGAACTCGCGGTAGGCAACGAGCATCTGCTCCTGGGCCTGGCCCGTGAGCTGGCTGACATTGAAGTCGAGCATCGGGATGGCTTTCTCCAGGACATAGGCCAGGATGGCCTGGGCTGCATCGTTGTCTTCGGTCGTGAACTCGACGACGAATGTGACGCAGTTGTGGTCGACCTTGGCGAGCAGGCAGCCGGTGTCATCGCTGATCGGCTGCCCCGAGATGGGGTTGCCAGGGAAGAAGCGCTGGGTGGTCTCAAGGTCGTGAGTGTGGCCAGCGATGGTCACGGACTCGACGTTGCGCGGAGTCTCGCAGGCATCTTCCGTGCAGATGTAGAAGTTCACGGCCTCAGCGGCGTAGTGCAGGGCGCCGGCGTAGGCGCGAAGGTGGACGGGCTTCCTGACCTTGTGGGCGAGGAATGCCAGCGCGGCCCTCAGCTCGTGCTCTGGCATCGCCCGGCCCGGCCAGGAAGCCACGGTGATCTCCGGAAGGCCGGGCAGAGTCACAGGCACAGCCATGCTTGTCTCTCCTGTAAAAGGAAAGGGGCCGGAAACGCCTCTCGGCGCCCCCGGCCCCCCTAGTTGCGGCGTCGGGCTGCCTCAGCGGCCGCCCTCGACCTTGGGGATGATCAGGATGGTTGCCCCCTCGGTCACGCGGGTCTCGAGGGTGGCGGCGGCGCCGTTGACGCGGAGCGTGCCGAGCTGGTCCAGCCCGCCGTAGCGGCGCTCGGCGGCCTCCAGGAGCGTCGAGTCCTCGTCGCCGAGGATGCAGCCGGTGCCGGGCGCGGAGAGCACCTGCTTCACGGTCGCGTCCGCCTCCACCTCGACGGTGATCGGCTCCGCGCTCAGGCGATAGAGCTCTACCTTCATGGTCTCGTCCTTTCCAGATCTGGAAACAAAACCGCCTCGCGTGCACGAGCAGGCGAGGCTTACGACAGGCCAACCGAACGCGAGCGGTCTCACGCGATAGGCACCACCTCCTTTCAACGGGCAGCGCGCGCTACTCCTCCTGGGCCGGGGCGATCTTGAGGGCCTTCTCTTCGAGCGCGGTGGGCGTGACGCCAAGGAGAGTGTTCACCTGCTCCCACAGCTCCTTGATCTGGCTTGTGGAAGTGGCGAGCCAGACGGTGTCGAGGAGGTTGTCCTTCTCCTCGCGGAGCGTGAGGATCTGCTTGCCGAGGCCGGACTGGCCCAGGATCTCGGCTTCGAGCGCCCTGGCGCGGGTGCTGACCGCGTTCTCGACCACGCCCTCGCTGCGGTAGTAGGTCTGCTCCAGCTCTTCCTCCACGGTAGTCCCGCGGAGGACGGCTCGCTGCTCGGCCCTGAGCCGGCGCTCGCGTTTCTCGATGTCCTCACGCTGCTTCTGGAGCGCGTCGAGCTCCTTGCGCTGGGCGTCAATGCCGAGGCTGGCATACGCCCTGTCACGGGCGATCTGCTCGACGCGCTGGAGCAGGGTCGGGTCCTGTCTCGCCACGAGGGTCTCGATTCGATGGTCGATCCTCTTGGCGATCCGAGTCTTCCAGTGCTCCTTCTCTGCCACGGTCAATCCCATGGCGGCGTTCTCCTACAAAGAGGCAATCACTATGCCTGGGGGCGGGGTGCGCACGTTCGGCTTCTGTGAGTCAGTCACCTCCTTTCTCTGGTCTCCTCTTGCTCTCTGCCTTGGCCTGGGCGATTTCGGTTTCGCCTGGGACATGCTCGTGCCAGCTGCACCGGGTGCACTGATAGTCGCACGAGGCGTCCTGGTCGGGGAAGTGCTCGATGCTGCCGCCGCAATACGGGCACTTCGCTTCGGTCTTTCGTTTCATCTCGTCTCCTTCATTGGGTTTATGGGGCTAGCCCATCGCCACGGTCACGGTGAGCGTCCGCGGGGGCTCGCCAGTGCCGAGCGCCCACTTCTGGACGTAGAGGCTGCCGATGCGCGGCGGCTGGCCTGCCTCGGGCTTCTCGGCGTACTTCAGCGTGTTCTTCGTGGCCTTCTCGAACTCGAAGAGAAGGCGGAACTCCGCCGGCTTCTCACTGCCCATCCTGTTCTCCTTGCACAAAGGGACACGGAACCTGCTGGCCCCGAGACCTCCATATCTCGGCGAACGGTTTCCAGAGCAGGTTCCCGAGCGGTTCGCGTACGAAACTGCAAGGCAGGACGTTGCCCGCAGCGTCAACGGTGCAGAACCGCTTCTTCTGAAGACAAAACTCCGGCAGCTCTCCGGCGCATGTGAGGCCATCAACAGCCACGCGCAGCCCTTGCTCGTGGAGCTTCCTGGCCTCCGCCATGACTTCCGAAGGCAGCGGGGCGCCTTCCACCCCCTTGGCAGTGAGGAGAAGCAACTCCGCGCCGAAGGCACCTGCCGTCTCCCCGATCGCGGGAAGCACTGGCAGATACCGCTCAGTGGCGACAAAGTTGATGCCGCAAGCCACGTGATGCTCCACCAGGTGCTGGAGCGCGCGCCAGAGCGTCTCACCGTCGCCGTGATAGGAGACGTTGACCTGGTTGAAGAGGCAGAGGACTTCAGGGCCGAGCTGCGGCAGGGCGAGGCCATTGGTGGTCATGCACAGGTTCAGCCCGAGCCGCCGCGCGTGGAGGGCCAGCTCCAGAAGGTCTTCCCTCAGCGTCGGCTCCCCGCCGCCAAAGGTGATCTGAAAGACGCCATAGCCGGCGAGGTCGCTGATGACCGCCTTCCAGCCTCCCGTTGGGAGTTCTTGCGCGTCCCCGTTGGGGGCATAGCAGTACGGACACGAGAGCTGGCATCGGGCGGAGACCTCCAGGTGCGCGACCTCGGCGAAGTCGTCGAGCTCGTCGAAGGGGATGCTCCGGCCGAGGAAGCTCTCCGTCTCCTCGCGGTCAAGCCGGATCACCGTCGCAGTCCTCGGCTCGCACGCCACCAGGCCCGCCCGCGCCAGCCGGAGCTTGAACATCTTCGAGTGCCGTCTCAAAAGGCACAAAGTCGAACTCGCTTCCTTCGACTTGAACATCCACCTTGCCTCCTCTCTCCGAGAGCCAGCGGTCGAGGTACTCGATGCCGTAGCCCGCCGTGTACGTGCGGATGGCCACGACATCGCCTTCCAGCGCCACGCCGACGTCGTCGCGGCACCAGTCGTCGAGGACCAGGCCATAGTCCGCGATGACCTGGATGCGGCCGTCTTTCCGTTCCACCTCGAGGGTGGAATGTTCGCTGGCCACGGGGTCCCACTTCTCGGCCTTCCATTTCAGGAAGGCTTCCTCGGACTCGAAGGACTGCCCGAAACCGGCGCAATTGAAGCTGTCGGCCCTGGTGAAGAGTTCCTCCAGGTGCCGCACGAGGTCCTCGTGGATTCGCCTTGCCGATTCCTCGTCGGCGAACGTGGCGACGATCCGCATGTAGTCACTGTGACCAGCCTGAAGTCCAGGCTCGAGTCTCATGGGGTCGGTCCTTTCAGAACAGGGGCGGGAGCGGGTCGCCGGCTCTTCTCGACGATTCGGCCGGGATAGTCGGCGAACCATTCGATCCCGCAGGTGCAGTCGCGCGCCCAGCGCCGGGCGAGGGTCGGACTCGTCTCCGCCTCCTCGACTTTCACGCCGAGCTCGCGGACCGTTCGGCAGCCCTTGCCCTCTGGCGACAGGTCGTTGTTACCGATGCAGAGGACGAAGGCCTTCCTCTGGCGTTCCCAATGGCACTTGGTGATTGGCTCGCCCAGGCCGGCGCACGCCGAGAAGGCAACCCCCTCCACATCTTGGATCTGGGCGATGGGAGGGATTGTCTCGGCGACGCTGCCATTCGCCTGGGCCACCTCGTCGGCGAAGGCCTGGAGGATCTTGCGAGCCATCTCAGGGTCTTCCGTGTGAAAGCGGAAGCCGGCGATGTCCCGAACTCCGTTGAAATAGGCGGCGGCCCGGGGGCTCATCTTAGGCCACCTCCTTCCCGAGCGCAAGCTCGGCTTGCTGGGGGCCGCGGCCCAGAGCCGTCAGGAGCTGGCCCAGG
>Ga0194112_10000306_pt1 | contig 69856 bp, 61 predicted proteins | sample TA2MahC400mmetaG_FD_146191 | JGI IMG/M metagenome (GOLD analysis project Ga0194112, IMG submission 146191) | Freshwater microbial communities from Lake Tanganyika, Tanzania - TA2015016 Mahale Deep Cast 400m | ecosystem: Environmental > Aquatic > Freshwater > Lake | place: Tanzania: Lake... | reverse complement strand
CACCCGCGCCGAAGTTGTCGAAGCAGACGTACACGCTCTTGTTGGCACCGGGAACGGGCGATGTCGTCCAGTTGTTGCCCGTGCCCGCGCTCGAGGCGTTCAGGAAGCTCCTGATGTTCGGGTTCTGGCCCGCGAACGCGGTGGCCGCGAGCGCGACCACCATCACTGCAATCAACACATTCTTCATGACTGCTCCTCCTGCTGTTCGGAAGCGCGCGCGGAGCGCGAGGCTCGATATCCTGAGTCGGGAAATAGAGCGAAAGCGACCCGCGCGATGCGCCCTCCGCCTACCGTGCAATCCCCCCACTAGTTGTGGTGGTTGAAGTGCTGTCCGAAGATCACGAAGTCCTGCACGCCGACCGGGCCGCCCGAGAAGTTGAAGTCGCTCCTCGGAGCAACCTGGTTGAAGTCCTGACCGAAGATCACGAAGTCCTGCACGCCGACCGTGCCGTCCGGCGCACCGAGCGGGAACAGGTCGACCGTCGCGCAGGTCAGGTTGTCACTGTCGTTCAACACCACCGTGTAGATCTGGCACGTGATCGTGACAGGACCCGGGTACGGGATGGCCTGCGCATCGTCCACCTGGAACCGGATCTGGCCCGTCACACCCGTCTCCGCATCCACGTTCGTGATGTTGACGTTGTAGCCGCCCGTGACGAAGAAGAAGAAGCTCGACCACGGAATCCCCACGATCGGGGTCGCGTCGGCCCTCAGTGCCGTCACGGTGATGTACTGGTAGGGCGGGCCATCGAGCTGCGGGCACGTCAACAGGCCGCCCGCCGACAGGACCACCGTCGAGAGGTCCGGATCGGGGATGCCTGCTCCGGCCATGCCTGCGAGACCGAGGACCATCAGACCTGCCAGAACACCGGCAAGTGTTCTCGCCATTTCAACACCTCCTTACCGCTTGCCTTGCTGTGCTGGGATCGCACATCTCATGGGGTCTCGCGCACCGCTGACCCCATGCTCAAGCCACCCTGAGGTCGTTGACCCTCCTTTCGTGGTCTCGCTGCAACATCGGACACCAAGTGGATGGTGTAACCACCGCTGTCAAGATAGTAGCACAGATTCCGGCTTGTTTGCAAGCATCATTTCTGACCGGGCGCGCAGCCATCGCCGCCCTTCGGCCGGGCTCCTGGGACTCCTCCGCCCGGACCGCGCTCGGAGCCTGGGCTGCAAGAAGCGGGCCTTGCGCCGTCCTCCGCCTAACAGAAACGGGCCCGCCTGGCCATTGCTGGGGCGAGCCCGGTCTGCCAGCACATGCCATTCTACGCCGCTCCCGGGGGTTCCGCAAGGCCGCTCCCGCTTGCCGCCGCCGGCCCCCCCCTGCGGGCGGGGACTACCTGTACAGGGCCTTGATCGCGCCCCAGCTCTGGGTTTCCACGGGGGTCTCGATGCACGTGCCGTCCGGGAACCCCACCGGTTCCGTGTCCCAGTAGAAGTGCCCCGAGACGCCGCCGTTCGCGATGGACTTGATGCACCACACGTCCAGCTGGTTGTTCGCGTCAGCCACCACGTTGCCGTCACCGGCCGAGTAGGTCACGAGCATGATGTAGCCGCCGTCGCGCATCGGCTCCGGCGTCTCAAAGCGCACCCTGGCCAGGACGATGATGCCGCTCGCGCCGGGGTACTGCGGGAGCGGGCCCACCGTCATCGACGCGCCCGGGGGCACCACGGCCTCGCCGATCGTCAGGCCGCCATGGCTCGCGGCGAACTGGTTCGTCGTCGAGAGGTAGTTGGGTCCGCCCACTGGGAGCATGTGGAACTGCCCGGCATACATGCCGCCGCCGGGACCGAAGTTGTCGAAGCAGACGTACACGCTCTTGTTCGTGCCCTCTGCGGGCGATGTCGTCCAGTTGTTGCCCGTGCCCGCGCTCGATGCGTTGAGGAAGATCCTGATGTCGGGGTTCTGCCCCGCGACCGCCTGACCGGCGCAGAGCGCCAGCACAACGAACAGAAGAACAGCGCGCTTCATGATCTCGACCCCCCCGTGAGCTCCCCTTGAGTGTGTCGCCGTCGTCATCACCCGTAGCACTCTGCTGCCTGCTGGCTCGTCACCCCCTTGCGTGTGAGCGGAGAGCCCTGCCCTCCGGCTGTGTTCTCTGCGAGCGTGCCTTCATCCGTGTCGCGTGGTGGGCGAAACAGGACTCGAACCTGTGGCCCCCTGCGTGTAAGGCAGGTGCTCTAACCGGCTGAGCTATTCGCCCGCTCTCCGCCGTCCGGCCCCGCCTGCTTCGCCCGCGGCCTGCCGATCATGATGGCGACCGGGATCACAACGCAGTACCCCCCCACCAGGAGCACGGGGGCCAGCGTCAGCGACCCGCGCGCAAGCCAGTAGAATCCCAGCGCGATGATCCCGATGCCTGCGGTGAACGCGATGACGGTCAGGGTCCTCAGGGATACCACCCCCTTGGCCGGCGAAGTCCGCCGGCTCGCTGGGATGCCTGGGCTCGCCCGGTAGCGGCCTCAGACGCTACTCCCCGTCGTCCGCGGTGTCAAGCGCAAACTCCGCGGCCGCGCGCTCGGCGGCGATGCGCAGGCGCGCCGCCTGATGCTCAGCGTAGGTTCGGCTGAAGGTGTGCGTCCCGTCCCGGTTCGATACGAAGAAGATGTCGTCGCTATCCCGAAGAGGGTGAAGCGCCGCCCGGATGGACGCCGCGCCCGGGCTGCAGATGGGCCCCGGCGGAAGCCCGTCATTCCGGTAGGTGTTGTACGGGGAGTCAATGTCGAGGTCCTTGTAGAAGAGCCGCTCGTTGTACTTCCCGGCCGCGTACCGGACGGTGGGGTCGGCCTCGAGCCGCATGCCCTTGCGCAGGCGGTTGTGGTACACGGCGGATATCCTGCTGCGCTCGGAGTCCACGGCCGCCTCGGACTCGATGATCGAGGCGAGCGTGAGCACCTCGAGCGTGCTCATCCCGAGGCTGTCGGCCCGCGCCTGCAGGCGCCCGTCGTACACGGCCCAGAGCTTCATCACCATCCTCCGGACGGCATCCCGCGGCGACGTCCCCACGTCGAAGCGGTACGAGTCGGGGTACAGGAACCCCTCGAGCGACGGCGCGGCCACGCCCAGCTCGGCCATGAGGAGCGGGTCGCGCACGAGCGCCGCGAACTCGTCCTCGCTCGCGTTGAGCGAGCGCGCGAGGAGCGCGGCGATCTGCTCCGCGCGGTGTCCCTCCGGCACGGTCACGCTCCGCGTCGCGACGTCGCCGTACCTGAGCCTCATGAGCACCTCGAGCTCGGAGAACTCCGGGCCGAACTCGTACGCCCCCGCCTGGAGCCGGTCGGCGACGCCGAGCGCCCGCGCGGCGAGCGCGAACTTGAGAGGGTCGCTCACGACGCCAGCGGCCTTCAGGATGGACGAGATCTCCAGCATGCCCGCGCCCTCGGGGATCTCGACCACGCGGCGGTCACCGATGGCTCGGACCGACAGGAAGGACAGCATCTCGCTCAGCGTCGCGAAGAGCAAGAGCGCCAGCGCGCACACGACCGCGAGATCGCGAACGAACCAGCCGGGGAGCGCCCCGCCCGCCCTGGCCTCTGCGCGCGTCTTCGCCGCCCGGTGTCTCAGCGTCGCGCCTCCGAGTCGAGATAGCCCTGAAGGATGACCGCCGCGGCGAGCTGGTCCACGCGCCCCTTGCGGCCCCGCGCCCGCTCGCCCCGCTCGCGCATGATGCCGGCGGCCTCTGCGCTCGACAGCCGCTCGTCCTGGAGGACCACGCGGACGGGCGCCGCGTCCTCGATCGCCGCCGCCAGCTCGCGGGCCCGCACGGCCCTGTGCCCGACCGTCCCGTCCATGCGGACGGCGTACCCCACGACGACCGTCGCCGCGTCGAGGCGGGCGGCCAGCTCGGCGACCGCCCAGGCGACCCCCGCGTCGGAAAGCCCCGTCAGGGTCTCGGACGGGGCCGCAAGGACGCGCCCCTCGTCGCTCACGGCCACCCCGACGCGGGCCTCGCCCGGGTCCAGCGCGATCACGCGGCCGCGCTCGCCGTCGGGCCTGCGGAGCAGCGACAGCACGCGCCCGAAGTCCTCCGGGAGCGGCGAAACGAAGCGCATGGCGTTCCCGGAGCGCGGGTGCGCGAACGCAAGCTCCCGCGCGTGGAGCATCTGCCGCTCCGCCGCGGCCGCGACGCGCGACGCGTGGCGTCGGTAGTGCGGCGGCACGCCCGGAAACGAGTCGGGGCGCCCGCCGTACTCGCCGTCCCCGATGACCGCGTGGCGCGCGTGCGCAAGGTGCACCCGGATCTGGTGCGTCCTCCCCGTCTCGGGGCGAAGCTCGAGGAGCCCGGCGAACGGGAACTCCTCGCGAAGCCGCCACCGCGTCACCGCGGCGCGGCCGCCCTCCACGACGGCCATCCGCTTGCGGTCCTTCCTGTGCCTCCCGACCGGCGCGTCGATCGCGCCCTCGTTCTCGCGCCACGCCCCCCACGCGAGCGCGAGATAGGTCTTCCTGACCGCCCGCGCCTCGAACGCCGCCGCGAGCGCGCGGTGCGCCGCGTCGTTCTTCGCGACGACGACGAGACCCGACGTGTCCTTGTCGAGCCGGTGGACGATGCCGGGCCTGAGCGTCCCGCCCACGCCCGAGAGCGGCGCGCCGCGGCCGAGGAGCGCGTTCACGAGCGTCCCCGTCGTCGCGCCCGGCGCGGGATGCGCGACCATGCCCGCGGGCTTGTCCACGACGAGGATGTCATCGTCCTCGTGGCAGACGTCCAGGGGAATGCGCTCGGGCGCCGCGGCGAGCCGCTCGAGCTCCGGCACGCTCGCCTCGATGACGTCGCCGGGCCGCACCTCCGCGCTCGGCTTGGCCGGAGCGCCGTTCAGCCTGACGAGCCCGCCGAGGATGATGTCCTTCGCCCGGGTCCGCGAGAGGTCGGGCGCGTGCAGGCCGAGATAGCGGTCGAGCCGCTCGGGGGGGTCGTCCTCCGGGACGACCAGCACGACGGGCGTCGTCACGACGCGTCCCCGTCGCGGGCCGGGAGTTCCGCGGGCTCGCTCCGGTGCGGGAAGAGCAGGAAACGCGCCGCCAGCAGCGCGACGCCGATGACGATCGCGCTGTCGGCCACGTTGAAGGCGGGCCACCTGAGGTCGCGGATGCCGATGTCGATGAAGTCGACGACCGCGCCATGCCGCACGCGGTCGACGAGGTTGCCGAGCGCTCCGCCGAGGACGAGGGCGAAGGCGAGCTGCTCGACGCGCCTGAGCCTGGCGATCCGCCGGCTCAGGGCGATGATGCACACGGAGGCGAGCGCGGAGACGACGACGAAGACGGCGCCGCCGCCCCTGAAGAGGCCGAACGCGGCGCCGGTGTTCTCGGTGCGCGTGATGCGGACCGCCGGTCCGAGGACTTCCACGGAGTCGCCGAGCGCCATGAGGGCCACGACAAGCCGCTTCACCGCCTGGTCCGCGACGAGGACGGCGAGGCCCGTCCAGAGGAGCCGCGCGGTCGAGGCCCGGACGTCGCTACGAGTTCCGCTCGAGTGTGCCATTCTCCTCCAGCTTCTTGCACTCGATGCACAGGCGCGCGTGCGGAACGACCTCGAGGCGGTTCTTCTGGATCTTCTTGCCGCACCCCTCGCACACCCCGTAGCCCCCCTCCTTGATCCTCCTGAGCGCCTCGTCGATGTGGTAGAGGAGTCTGCCCTCCGCGGAGGCCATGTGGTAGGCCTTCTCGCGCTCCTGGGCGTCGCTCGCCTGGTCGGCCATGTGGACGGAGTAGGCCGAGAGGTCGCCCGCGGCGTCGCGCTGGGAGTTCGAGAAGATCTTGTCCTCGAAGTACCCGAGCTCCTTCATGAGCCGCTGCCGCTCCTCGATGAGCCTCTCCTCGAAGTGCTTGAGTTCACGCTTGTTCACCGATCACCTCCGCCGCGCAAGCTCCCGGACCCCTCCGCCGCGCCGCGCTCGACGCGTTCGACCGAGATCCTCGCCCACTCCCCGTTCACGTCCCATTCCTTCTGAAGCTCGCCGGCCTCGTTGCTCTCCGCGATGTCCGCCGCGAGGGTCTCCTTCGCGATGCGCGCTGAGAACCGCTTGATGGCCTTCTTGAGCCTCGGGGCTGCCTCGTATCGGACATGGATCCTGTCCACGACCTGGAAGCCTGCTTCCTTGCGCATGAACTGGATCTTGTTGATTGTCTCTCTGGCCAGTCCTTCGTCCCTGAGCTCGGGCGTGATCGTCGTGTCGAGCGCGACCGCGAGACGGCCGTCGCTCTGGACGGCGAGCCCCTCGGGCGTGTCCCGCACGATCTCGACGTCCGCCGGCTCGATGACCACGAGCTCGTCGGACACGACCGCCTTCACGCTCGCTCCCGCCGCGAGGACCGCGACGTCGTCAGGCGGAAGCTCGCGGATGGCGTCCGCGACCTGGTTGACGTCCTTCCCGTGCTTCGGGCCCAGCGACGGGAACACCGGGGCCGCCTTCTGCACGATGAGCTCGCTCTGGTCGGCCCACGCGAGCTCCTTGACGTTGAGTTCCGCCAGCACGAGCGACGAGAGCGCCTCCACGGGCCCCCTCGCGTCCTGCGGCACGCCCGCCACGAGGAGCTTCCCGAGCGGCTGCCGCACCTTGATCGCGCTCGCGTTCCGCGCCGCACGGCCGAGCGTGACGACTGTCCGCGCCCACTCCATGGCGGTCTCGAGCTCCGCGTCCACGGCGCGCAAATCGGCCTCGGGGAAGGCGCACAGGTGGACGCTCTCGGGGACTCCGTCGCCCCCGCCGCCCTCGCGCAGCCGCCCGTGGAGGTCCTCCGTCGAGAACGGCGCGAACGGCGCCATCGCGCGCACGGTCGTCGTGAGCACCTCGTAGAGGGTCGAGTAGGCCGCCTTCTTGTCGTCGTCCATCTCGCCCTTCCAGAACCTGCTGCGCGACAGCCGGACGTACCAGTTCGAGACGTCCTCGATCACGAACGACTGCAGACGCCGGACGGCCTTCGTGAGGTCGTACGCGTCCATGCTCTGGACGACGTCGGCGACGGTCGTGTTGAGCGTCGAGATGATCCAACGGTCCATGGCCGGCCGCGACGAGAGCGGGGCCGCGTGCCGCGCCGGGTCGTATCCGTCGATGTTCGCGTAGAGCGACAGGAACCCGTACGTGTTCCTGAGCGTGTCGAAGACCTTCCCCGCGACCTCCTTCACGCCGGCGTCGTCGAAGCGCGTGGGCACCCACGGCGGGCTCGTCGCGAGGAAGTACCAGCGGAGCGCGTCGGCGCCGTGCCGCTCCATCACCTTGAACGAGTCCACGGTGTTCCCGACGGACTTGCTCATCTTCTTGCCGCTCTTGTCGAGCACCATCTCGTTCGAGATGCAGACCTTGAAGGACGCCTTGCCCGACACGATGGTCGAGATGGCCAGGAGCGCGTAGAACCACCCGCGCGTCTGGTCCACGCCCTCGGCGATGAAGTCCGCGGGGAAGTGCTCTTCGAACTCCTTTGCGTGCTCCATCGGCCAGTGCCACTGCGCGTACGGCATGGACCCCGTGTCGAACCAGCAGTCGATGACCTCCGGCGTCCGGGACATCTCGCCGCCGCAGCCCTCGCACTTCAGTCGGATCCCGTCCACGACGGGCTTGTGAAGATCGAGCGGCTCGGGCAGGGGACCCAGGCTCAGCCGCCGGAGCTCCTCGATGCCGCCGACCGCCGCCTGCCGACCGCACGCGCCGCAGACCCAGACGTTGAGCGGCGTGCCCCAGTAGCGGTCTCGCGAGATGGCCCAGTCCACGTTGTTCTCGAGCCAGTCGCCGAGGCGGTTCTGGCCGATCTCCTTCGGGTGCCACTTGATCGCGCGGTTGTTCCGGATCATCTCGTCCTTGAACTGCGTCGTCCGGACGTACCACGAGTTCCGCGCGTAGTACACGAGCGGCGAGTCGCACCGCCAGCAGAACGGGTAGGTGTGCACGATGGTCCCGCTCTTGTAGAGGAGCCCGCGCTTCGTGAGGTCCTCGATGATGAGCGGGTCGGCGTCCTTGATGAACATGCCGGCCCACGGGGCGACCTCGGGCGTGAAGCGGCCGGCGCCGTCCACGGGCTGCACGAACGGGAGGTCGTGCTCCTTCCCCACCCGGTAGTCGTCCTCGCCGAACGCCGGCGCGATGTGCACGGTGCCCGTGCCGTCCTCGAGCGTGACGAACCCGGCCGGGATGACGAAGTGCGCCCGGCGGTCGGGCGGCACGAACGAGTAGAGCGGCTCGTACTCGCGCTGGATGAGGTCGAGGCCCATGAGCTTCCCGACGACCTCGTACGGGCCGTCGAGGACCGAGAGCCGCGCCTCCGCGAGGATGAGGTTCTCGTCGCCGTGGCGGACCTTGACGTACGACTCGGTCGGCGCGACGGCGAGCGCGACGTTCGAGATGAGCGTCCACGGGGTCGTCGTCCACACGAGGAGCGACGTGCCCGGCTCGTCCTTGAGGCGCATGCGGACGAACACGGACGGGTCCTTCGCGTCCTCGTACCCCTGCGCGACCTCGTGGCTCGAGAGCGGCGTCCCGCAGCGGGGGCAGTACGGGAGGATCTTGTGGCCCCGGTAGATGAGGCCGCGGTCCCACATCGTCTTCAGGATGTGCCAGACCGACTCGATGTACTCGTTCGTGCACGTGACGTACGCGTCCGAGAGGTCCACCCAGTAGCCCATCCGGCGCGTGAGGCGATCCCACTCGTCCTTGTACGTGAAGACGCTCTCGCGCGACTTCTGAATGAATTCGGCGACGCCGTACCGCTCGATGTCCTCCTTGCTCTCGAGGTTGAGAGCCTTCTCGACCTCGATCTCCACGGGAAGGCCGTGCGTGTCCCAGCCGGCCTTCCTGTCCACGCGGAACCCGCGCATGGTCTTGTAGCGGCAGACGATGTCCTTGATGGTCCGCGCGAGGACGTGGTGCGCGCCCGGGTGGCCGTTCGCCGTGGGCGGGCCCTCATAGAAGACGAACGGCTTCGCGCCCGCGCGAAGCTCGGTGCTCCTGCGGAACGTGCCGTGCCGGTCCCAGAAGTCGAGCACCTGCTGCTCGATCTCCGGAAGGCTCTGCGTCTTGGGTAGCTCCCTGAAGGGCATCGCTTGAGCCTCTACATCTTCTCGATGAGCCGCGCGACCAGCTTCGTGAGCTTGGGCGCCGCCGACTTCGCCGCCTTGAGGATCTCGAGGTGGCTCGCTTCCCTGAGCGCATCCGGGAGACACATGTCGGTCACGACCGCGAACCCGGCGACACGCATGCCGCCGTGGACGGCGGCGATGTTCTCGGCGATCATGGACATGCTCACCACGTCGCCGCCGATCATCCTCAGGAACCGGTACTCGGCGGCCGTCTCGAGGTTCGGCCCCGCCACGCCGATGAAGACGCCCTTCCTGAGCCGGATCCGCTCCTCGAGCGCGATGTCCTCGACGGCCTTGAGGTACTCGCGGTCGTAGGGCTCGGACATGTCGGGGAAGCGCGGACCGAGCCGGTCGTCGTTCGGCCCGATGAGCGGGTTGTCGCCGGTCAGGTTGATGTGGTCCACGACCGCCACGATGTCACCGCGCTCGTACAGCGGGTTCATGCCGCCCGCGGCGCAGGTGAGGACGAGCTTCTTCGCCCCGAGGGCGCGGAGGACGCGGACCGGGAAGGCCACCTCCTCCATCGTGTAGCCTTCGTAGTAGTGCACGCGGCCGTTCATGACGGCGACGGTCTTCCGCCCGATCTTCCCGATCATGAGCTCGCCCGCGTGCCCCTGCACCGAGGACGTCGGGAAGTTCGGGATCTTCCCGAACGGGATCGTCACCGCGTCGCGCGTGATGCCGGAGAGGTCGCCGAGGCCGCTCCCGAGGACGACCGCGACCTGCGGCTTGAGGTCGGTGCGCTTCCGCACGTAGTCGGCGGCCTTCCCGATGCGCTCGGCCAGCGTCGTGTCCTTCGCCATCGTCCGTCCTCCGTCGTCAGTCCGTCGGCCGCTCGCCGAAGATCGCGCGCCCGACTCGCACGAGCGTGGCGCCTTCCTCGACCGCGACCTCGAAGTCGTTCGTCATGCCCATCGAGAGGTGCGCCATGCTCACGCCGGGGACGACGCGCTCCTCGATCTCGTCGCGCAGCGCCCGGAGCCGCCTGAAGCACGGGCGGACGTCCTCGGGGTCCGGGAGGAACGCCCCCACCGTCATGAGCCCCTCGACCCGGAGCCCGGGAAGGCCGGCCATCTGCTCGACAGCGGCCGCCGCCTCGTCGGGCGGGAGGCCGTTCTTCGTCCCCTCCCCCGAGGTGTTGACCTCGACGAGCACGCGCGCGGTCTTCCCCGCCGCGTCCGCGCGATGCGAGATCTCGCGCGCGAGCCTCACGCTGTCCACCGACTGGATGAGGTCGAAGAGCCCGAGGGCGTCCCGGACCTTGTTGGTCTGGAGGTGCCCCACGAGGTGCTTCTCGACGGGGAGGTCGAGCTCCTCGAACTTGCGCCCGGCCTCCTGCACCCTGTTCTCGCCGATCGCGGTCACGCCGGCCTCGACCGCCTCGATGATCCGCTTGACCGGCACCGTCTTCGTCACGGCGACCAGCGTGATCTCGGCAGGGTCGCGCAGGGCGCGGTCCGCCGCATCTTCCATCCTGCTCAGGACTTGGCGGACGCTCTCACGCACGCCCACGCACCGCCCTCCCTTCCGCCGCGGCGAAGGGGAGATTATAGCCCGCGGGGGCCGGCGCCGCAACGCTGAATCCGGCTGCGCCTCAGGGGCCGTCGTCGCCGCCCCGCCCGCAACTTGTTGTCCTGAGTCCTGTTGCGCTTGCGAGCCGCAGGGTGTATTCTCTCTGCCACGGGGCCGGCGCCGACCGGCCCCACGATCCTGACGGAGCCTCCCGGGACACGGGGACGGAAGCGGAGCCGCCATGACGGAGCGCGAGAAGGGCGCCTTCAAGCCGACGGTCATCGTCTTCTGCTGCAACTGGTGCGCGTACGCCGGCGCCGACCTCGCCGGCGTGTCGAGGCTCAAGATGTCCCCCCACTTCCGCGTGGTACGGACGATGTGCTCCGGCCGCGTGGACCCCGAGCTCATCCTCGAGACCTTCGTCGCCGGCGCCGACGGCGTGATGGTGGCCGGTTGCCACCCCGGCGAGTGCCACTACGTCGAGGGGAACCACAGGACGATGCGCCGCGTGGTGCTGCTCCGCCGCGTCCTGAAGGACCTGGGCATCGAGCCCGAGCGCCTCGCCCTCGAGTGGGTCTCGGCGAGCGAGGGCACGAGGTTCCGGGAGGTGATCAACGCGTTCGTCGAGCGGATCGCGGCGCTGGGACCGTGCGCCGCCCGGCGCTCGAACGAGAAGGCGGAAGGACCCGCCGCAGCGAGCCCCTCCGCCTCCTGACAGCCGTCCGCTCTCCCCGCGCTTCCCCGTCCCCTACTGCGCCCGTCCGAACACGCAGGACACCACGGTCCGGTCGTTCCCGCCCATCGAGATCATGAGCCCGATGGGCTTCTTCACGTTGATGCGCTGGCCGTCCGGCTTCCCCGAGAGCTGCATGGCGATGTCCGCCGCCTGCCGCACGCCGGTCCCACCGGTGTAGTGCCCGTACCCCACGAGACCGCCCGACAGGTTGGTCGGGATGTCGCCGTCCGGGGCCGTGCGCCCCTCGCGGACGAAGTCGTAGGTCTCGCCGTACCCGCAGAACCCCGCGGCCTCGAGCGAGAGGAGCCCCCCGATGGTGAAGCAATCGTGCACCTCGAGCATGCCGACGTCCGCGGCGGTCAGCCCGGCCATCCCCAGCGCCTGCTTGACCGCCCGCGCGCTCGTCGTGAGCTGCGTCTGGGACTCGGGGTCCTTCGAGATGTCGGCAACGACCTGCCCGAAGCCGAGCAGTTCGACCGCGTCCTTCTTCTCCACGCCGAGCCTCTTGAGGCCCTCTTCGGAAGCGAAGATGACCGCCGAGGCGCCGTCCGAGACCTTCGAGCAGTCGTAGACGTTGATGCACTCGCAGAAGGTCTTCGGGTTCGGCTTCGTCATGCCGGCGGCGAAGAGGTCCTCGATGGCGTTGTGGTGCTCCTGCGCCTTCGGGCACTTCCGGGCGTTGAGCACGGCCCGCTCGTACCAGCGCGCCATCGCCTCGCGCACCTTGTCGTAGCCGAACTCCTTGTACGCGGCGCAGGCCCGGTCGGAGAACTTGCTCGGGAAGAAGTACGCGTGGCCGCTCTTGCGCTGGCTCGCGTAGTGGCCCGCGCCCGCCAGGATGTCGGCGCCGTACACGGCCTTGACCGTGTTCTGCACCTCGACGCCGATCGTGAGCACCGTCTCGGCGGTCTCCGCGAGGATCGATCGCACGGCCGTCGCGAGCGCGAGCCCGCCGGAGCCGCACGCGCCCTCGACGCGGATGAGCGGCTTGTACTCGAGCTTCGGGTCCACGAGCGGCATCATCGCGGCGAGGTTGCCCTGCCGGTTGAAGCGCGCCGCCATGAAGTTGCCGATGACGCCCTCGTCGATCGCGTCAGGGCCGCTGACCTGCGCGAGCGCCCCCTGCCCCGCTTCCTTGATGTAGTGCTCGAGCCCCGGCCGCGGCTTCTTGGGGTGGAACTCCTTCCGCCCGGTGCCGAGCGAGATGGTGTTGCTTCCCGCCGTCATGAACACGCGCCGCCTGAGCTTCTTCATCGGACGCCTCCCGCGCCGCCGACCATGGACGCCGCATACTCGTTGATGGGCCCGTAGAGGTGATAGAACCCGTTCGTCATCACGCCGTTCACGTCGTCGGCCGAGTTGGCCACGCCGTCGGCCACGAGCTTCTCGCCGATCTCCATCGAGCGCCTGAGGTACGCTCCGGCGAGCCGCCCGCCCTCGGTGTTCAGCGACGCGAGGGCGGCGAAGTACGACGCGAGCTTCTCCCCCTTCTTGGGGTCCGCGAGGAGCGCGCGCCACGGCGCGTGCCCGGCGGGGAGCGGCCCGAGCTTCGCGTCGGCCTTCGAGGTCCAGTCGCCGTCCGAGAAGAGCCGGTAGCCGCGCTTCGAGAGATCGTAGATGCCCGCCGGCCGTCCCTTCTCGTACTTCACGATGCCGTCCTTCTGGCTTCCGTCGGCGTACTGGCCGCCGAGGACGCCCGCGGCGGCCATCCGGTCGAGCAGGTCGTCCTTGAGCGCCACGCCCGGCGTGTGCTCCGTCATGACCTGCATGATGAACCGGCACACGTCCACGCCGACGTAGTCGATGAGCTGGAAGATGCCCATCGGCCGCACGAGGAAGTCCTGGCTGATGCGGTTCATCGCGTAGACGGCGCCGGTCTCGCCGAGCTCGCCCGACAGCCTCCTGACCTCGCCCGTCGCGTGGAGGATGTCCCGCATGAAGTGGCCGTTGCCGATGAACCCGGCGATGTCGTTCGCGAGGAACACCTTCTTGCGCAGCCGACCGGCAAGCTCGGTCCCGAGCTCGACGACCGCGGGCAGCGTGCGCTTCGAGCTGATGAGCTCGAGGAGCTTCTGGACCGCGGGCGGGTTGTAGAAGTGGTAGCCGATGATGCGGCCGCCGAGGTTCGCGCCCTCGTCCAGCACGGTGATCGGGATGGACGAGGTGTTCGTGAGGTAGTAGGCGCCCGGGCACAGCGCGTCGAGCTTCCGGAAGACGTCGATCTTGATGCCCTTGCTCTCGATGATCGCCTCGAAGATGAGGCGCGACCCGGCGACGCTCTCGAGCTTCGAGCTCGGCCGCGCGATGGACATGGCGCCGTCCACGAACGCGGCGATGACGTCGTAGTTCTCGACGAGGTCCTCGCGGCCCGCGTACGCCGCGCGCAGCGCCACGATGCTCTTCTCCGCGCTCTTCGTGAGCTGGTCCCGCAGGTAGCCCAGAAGCCCCGACAGCGCCTCCTCGCTCACGTCGACCAGGTGAAGGCAGTAGGGCCGCTTCGCATGCTCGGGCTCGAGCTTCCGCATCGCCATCTCGGTGGCCAGGAGCAGCGCGATGCCGCTTCCCATCTTCCCGGCCGCGCCGAGCACGGCGACGTTCTCCAGTCTCTCATCGAGTTTCACTCGCCACCCCCTTCAGGACTTCTCGGACGGTTCCTCGGGCCTTCGCCCGCCTGGTTCCTCCGGGTTCCAGCAGTGCCGGCACCGCGCCTCGTACGCCTCGGACGCGCCGACGACGACCCGCTCGCGCGACGCGATGATGCGCTGCGTCCGGTTCGCGGGTCTTCCGCACTTCACGCACACCGCGAGCGTCTTCGTGATGTACTCGGCCACCGCGAGGAGCGCCGGCATCGGCTCGAACGGGCGGCCGAGGTAGTCCTGGTCGAGGCCCGCCACGATGACGCGCACGCCGCGCCCCGCGAGCGTCTCGCAGACCCGCGGCAGGTCCGGCCCGAGGAACTGCGCCTCGTCGATCCCGACGACCTGAGCGTCGTCGGGCACGCGCCGCAGGATCTCGGCGGCCCGGTCCACGCGCATCGACTCGATGCGGCGCTCGTCGTGCGAGACGATGTCCTCTTCGTCGTAGCGGTCGTCGATCCGCGGCTTGAACGCCACGACCTTCTGCCTGGCGATCTTCGCGCGCCTGAGCCTGCGGATGAGCTCCTCGCTCTTGCCGGAGAACATGCTCCCGCAGATGACCTCGATCGCGCCGGCCTCCTCGCGCCTGTCAGCCATCGGGGCCTCCCGGCACCCTCACGTCCCCGTGCCGGACCTCGGTCCGACGCCCGTCGTCCGTCTCGACCACGAGCGCGCCGTCCGGCGAGAGGTCCACCGCCGTCCCGCGCACGGTCCGCGCCGCGGTCGCCGCCTCGACGGGCCGGCCGAGCGTCGCGGAGAGCTCGAGCCACCTGGCGCGGAACGCGGTGAGCCCGCTCTCGGCGAACAGACGAGCGTCCGCATCGAGGCGCTCGAGGAGCGACCGGAGCGTCTCCTGCCGCGACACGCGGCGGCCCAGAAGCGTCGAGAGCGACGTCGCCGAGAGGGCGATCTCGGCAGGGAACTCGTCGGGCGCGACGTTCACGTTGATCCCGACGCCGACGATGACGCTCTCGACCGCGCCGCCCGCGGCCTGCCGCGACTCGAGGAGCACTCCGCCGAGCTTGCGCCCGCCCACGACGATGTCGTTCGGCCACTTCACCCGGGCGTCCACGCCGGGCGCCCCGCGGAGCGCGCTCGCGACGGAGAGCGCCGTCGCCACGGAGAGCCCCGCGACCTCCGCCGCGGGGCGGTTCGGCCTCAGGAGGAACGAGAACCACAGCCCGCGGCCCGCCGGCGAGAACCACGGGCGCCCGGCGCGGCCGCGGCCGGCGGTCTGCTCGTCGGCGACCAGGACGGTCCCCTCGGGCTCGCCGGCGTCGGCGAGCGCGCGGAGCTCGGTGTTCGTCGAGCCCACGCTCGCGACGCGGACCACGCGCCGCCCGACGACCGTCAGCATCGTCCCCTCACCCGTCCCGACAGCGACGCGACCTCCCGGATCCTCCGCTCGGCGAGCGCGTCGGCGGCCTCGGCCGTGTTGACGCCGCGCTCGCGCGCGACCGCGAAGACCTCCTTGAGCGCCGCGCCGATGTCCTCGGCCCGGCGCATCGCCCGCTCCTGCGAGAACCCGGCGATCTCCTCGGTCACGGCGATGAGCGCGCCGGCGTTGAACACGAAGTCCGGCGCGTAGAGGATGCCCCGCTCGGCGAGCATGCCGGCGTGGCGCGGCTCCGCAAGCTGGCTGTTCGCGGGCCCCGCGACGATCTTCGCGCGGAGCCGCGGGATGGTCCGGTCGTTCAGGATCTCGCCCACGGCGCACGGGCTCCAGACGTCGCACGGGACGTCGTAGATGCCTTCCGGCGGGGCGACCTCGATGTCGAAGGACGCCCGCGCCGCCTCGACGGCCGCGGGGCTTGCGTCGCTCCCGACGACCGTCGCGCCCTCGTCGAGCAGCCGGCGCACGAGGGCGCGGCCGCCCCGCCCGAGGCCCTGCACCGCGACCGTGAGGCCGCGCAGGCTGGGCGGCGCTCCGGTCTCCTCGAGGCACGCCTTCATGCCGGCGATCGCGCCGTGCGCCATGATGGGCGCGGTGTCGCCGCAGCCGCCGTACGCGGCGTGCAGCCCCACGACGTGCCTCGTCTCGAGCCGGACGCACTGCATGTCCTCGACGTTCGTGCCGAGACCCTGCGAGGTGATGTACCGTCCGTTCAGGCTCTCGATCCGCCGGCCCAGCGCCCGGAAGAGGACCTCGGTCTTGTCCCGCCGCGGGTCGCCCATGATGACCGCGGCCCCGCCGCCGAAGTTGAGCCCCGCGGCGGCGGCCTTGTAGGTCATCCCTTTCGCCAGCCGCAGCGCATCCTCGAGCGCCTCCTCGTCGCGCGCGTACTCGCGCATCCGCGTCCCGCCGATGCCGGGCCCGAGCACGGTGCTGTGGATGGCGATGATGCCGCGCAGCCCGGCGGCCTCGTCGAACACGAACGAGACCTGCTCGTGGTCGGACTGGGCGAGCGCCTCGAACACCTTCATCGGGAACCTCCGCCGGCCGCCGTCACGCGTCAGCTCTTCTTCCGCGACCACGAGGGCGTCCTCTTCTCGAGGAACGCCCGGATGCCCTCCTGCGCCTCGCCGAGCGCGAAGCACGTCCCGAAGGTCTCGGACTCGTACGAGCCGCCGACCTCGATGTCCGCGTTCACGCCCCGCACGACGCACGCCTTGATGAGCGCGACCGCGGCCGGGCCGCGCGACGCGATGGTGAGCGCGAGCTCCTTCGCCGCGGCCATGAGCGCGTCGGGCTCGACGACCTTCGTCACGAGGCCGTAGCGGAGCGCGGTCTCGGCGTCGATGGGCTCGCCGACGAGCAGCATCTCGAGCGCGCGGCCGAGCCCCACGAGCCGCGGGAGCCGCTGCGTGCCGGCGAACCCCGGCGTGACGCCGAGCTTGACCTCGGGTTGCCCGAGCTTCGCCTTCGTCGAGGCGATCCTGATGTCGCACGCCATCGCGAGCTCGAGGCCGCCGCCGAGCGCGAACCCGTTGAGCGCCGCGACGACCGGCTTCGGCAGGTTCTCGATGCGCGAGAACGTCTCCTGCCCGAGCCTCGACGCCTCGCGCGCCTTCATCGCGCCGAGCTTCGAGAGCTCGACGATGTCCGCCCCGGCGACGAACGCCTTGCCCGCTCCGGTCACGATGACCGCCGCCACGCCGTCGTCGACGCCGAGCTCCTTCATCGCCTCGTTGATCTCGGACATCGTCGTCGTGTCGAGCGCGTTCAGAGCGTCCGGCCGGTTGACGGTGACGACGGCCAGGATGCCGTCCCTCTCGACCTGGATGTTCCGGTAGCTCACGGTGCGTCCTCCCCCGTCGTGATCGTCGGCCGGCGGCGCCGGCCGCCTGGTCAGTGGCAGCCGCCGTCGTCCACGGTCTCGGGATAGACCCGGACCTCTTCCTCGCCACGGAGCGCGCGCAGGCAGCCGAGGGCCAGCTCGCGGAGCTCGTCCTCGCCGGGCACGACGATGACGCGCCCGAGGAAGCGGACTTTCGCCGCGATGCGCTCCGCGATGACCTCGGACTTCACGATGCCGCCGGTGAGCACGACCGCGTCGAGGTCCTTGCCGACCACGACCGCCATCGCGCCGATCTCCTTCGCAATCTGATAGACCATCGCGGCGAGCACGCCGCGCGCCCGCGCGTCGCCGGCCTCCTCGCGCCGGAGGACCTCCGCGACGTCGCTCGTCCCGAGGTAGGCGACGAGCCCGCCGCCGCCGACGAGCTTCCGCATGACCTCGGCTTCGGTGTACGAGCCGGAGAAGCACATCTTCACGAGATTCACGGTGGGCAGCGTGCCCGCGCGCTCGGGCGTGAACGGCCCAGCCGACAGGCCGTTCGAGACGTCCACCATGCGCCCCTTTCTGAGGGCGCAGACGCTCACGCCCCCGCCGAGGTGCGCGACCACGAGGTTCGCGTCGCAGACGCCCTTGCCGAGGTCGGCCGCGACCGTCCTCGCGACGGCCTTGATGTTGAGGGCGTGCACGAGGCTCGTCCGCTCGATCTCGGGGATGCCGGAGTAGCGCGCGACGGGGTCCAGCTCGTCCACGCACGGCGGGTCAACGATGAACGCCTCGAGGCCGTGGTCCCATGCGATGCCGTACGCGAGCACGGCGCCGAGGTTCGAGGGGTGCGGCCCCTGCACCTCGTCGCGGGCGTCGGCGATCATCTCCGGGTTCACCCGGTAGGTGCCGCTCACGGTCGGGCGGAAGGGCCCGCCCCTGCCGACGACGGCCGAGAGCGACCGGAGCGCGATGCCGTGGTCGGCGAGGAACTCGAGGACGGCCGCCTTGCGGTACTCGTACTGGTCCCAGATGCGCTCGAACCTGCCGAGCTCGAGTGAGCTGTGGCGGACGACCCCCTCGCAGAGGCACTCGTCCCCGTCGAACACCGCGAGCTTCGTCGAGGTGCTCCCGGGGTTGATCGCGAGGACCCTCTCCGCCTTCCGTCCCTTGGGGTCCGACATCGGCTAGTGGCCCCTCTCCCTGTAGACCTCGCGCTGGATGATGAACCGCATAATCTCCGCGGTCCCGCCGCCGATGGTCATGAGCCTGGCGTCGCGCGCGAGCTGCTCGGTCCGGTTCTGCTTCGTGTAGCCGTCCCCGCCCGTCACCTGGAGCGCCTCGTAGGCGATCTCCTGCGCCGCGAGTGTGGCGAAGAGCTTCGCCGTCGCGCCCTGCCGCGTCGCCGGGAGACCTGCGTCGATGCGGCGCGCGGCCTCGAGCGTCAGGAGCCTCGCGGCGTCGAGCTTCGTCGCCATGTCGGCGATCTTGAACGAGATGCCCTCGAACGCGCGGATCTCCTTCCCGAACTGCTGCCGCTTCACCGAGTGCTCGACGGCGATCTCGAACGCGGCGCGCGAGTAGCCCACCGCGCCCGCGGCGAGCGAGGTGCGCTCGGTGTCGAGCTCGTCCATGAGGACGGCGAAGCCCTTGTTCACCTTCCCCACGACGTGACGTGCCGGAACGCGGACGCCCTCGAACTTGAGGTGCGAGACGCGCGCCCCGCGCATCCCCATGAGGTCGTAGTCCTTCACGACGCTGAAGCCAGGCCACGACGTCTCCACGACGAACGCGGTCATGCCGTCGCGCGCCTTCACCGACGGGTCGGTGATCGCGAACACGAGGATGAAGTCGGCCTGGCTCCCGTTCGTGATGAAGCGCTTCTCCCCGGTGATGACGAAGTCGCCGCCGTCCTTCACGGCCTGCGTTTTCATGCCCGCGGTGTCGGAGCCGACGTCGGGCTCGGTGATGCCGATGGCGCCGATCTTCTCGCCCGTGACGATCGGTCGCAGGTACTTCTGCCGAAGCGCGTCCGAGCCGAACTTGTGGACCGGCGGCGCGAAGTAGACCGAGGTCACGCCGCGCGACACGTCCACGACCGGCGAGACCGCCGAGATCTCCTCGGCGATGATGGTCTCGGCGACCATCCCCTTCCCGGTCCCGCCGTACTCCTTCGGGATCATCGCGCCCATGTAGCCCGCCTGGCCCACGCGGCGCAGCACCTCGCGCGGATACTCGGCCGTGCGCTCGATCTCGTCGGCGAACGGCCCGACCTCCTTCTCTGCGAAGGCCCTGACCTCGTCGCGGAACGCGTTCTCGTCCTTCGTGTAGAACATGCTCAGCATGCGCATCCCCTTCTCGCGGCGGCCGGAGCGGCCGCCCGGCGTCGTCGCACCCGGCCCTACGCCGCGCCCGTTTCCGCGGCGGGCTCGATCTCGACCATGGCCTCGGTCGTCCCGACGGAGGCGCCCGGCGCGACCGTCACCTTCCTGACGGTCCCGGCGACCGGGGCCCTGACGTCGTTCTCCATCTTCATCGCCTCGACGATGACGAGGCTCTGCCCGAGGGCCACCTCGTCCCCTTCCTTCACGAGCACCTTGACGACCGTGCCGGGCATCGGCGCCTTCACGCTGCCGCTCGCCCGGCCGCCGTGCCGCGCGCCGCCGACCGCGTCGTCGGCCGCGCCCGTCTCGAGGTCGAAGCGGCGGCCCGCGACCCAGACGGCGAGCCCGCCGTCGCGCCGCGCGACGCGCGCGGTGAGCGACCTGCCGTCCACGACCATCGAGATCACGCCGCCCGGGATCGTGGCCCAGTCGAGGCGGCGCCCGTCGCGTCCGTCGACCGAGACGTTCGCGTCGGAGGGCTTCCCTTCGACCGTGACGACGTGCGCCCGGCCGCCGACAGTGAACTCGAAGCGCAAGGGCTCCCCCTTCAGGATGACCTGCGGCCGATGCTCCACGCCCCAAGCGTGTCCCACGGCGACTGCTCGCGCCGCCTGCCGCCGGCGCGCGCGGGCGCCGACCCGGCGGACAGGAAGATCGCGCCGGCCACGAGCGCGGCCTCGAGCGCGGCGGCGTCGGCCGCGCCCGCCGGCCGCCCCGCCATGTGCTTCTCGATGAAGTCGGTCTGCGTGTCGCCCTTCGCGAACGGCTCGCTCGCGACGATCTCGCGCAGGTAGTCGATGGTCGTCGCGATGCCGAGCACCACGAAGTCGGACAGCGCGCGGAGCATCCTCAGGCGCGCGGTCTCGCGGTCGGCGGCGTGCACGATGAGCTTCGAGAGGATGGGATCGTAGTGGACCGGCACGTCCCACCCCTCGTAGATGCCGCAGTCGTGCCGCACGCCGGGGCCGGCCGGCTCGCAGAGGCTCAGGATGCGGCCGGGCGACGGGAGGAAGTCGTTCGCCGGGTCCTCGGCGTAGATGCGGCACTCGATGGCGTGGCCCCGCTGCGCGAGGTCGGACTGCTTGAGCGTGAGCGGGCGGCCCGACGCGACGAGGATCTGCTCGCGCACGAGGTCCACGCCCGTGACGAGCTCGGTGACGGGGTGCTCGACCTGGATGCGCGCGTTGACCTCGAGGAAGTAGAAGCTCCTGTCCTCCGCGAGAAGGAACTCGACCGTCCCCGCGTTCTGGTACCCGCACGCCTTCGCCGCCTTCACGGCCGTCTCGCCCATCCGGGCGCGGAGTTCCGGCGTGAGCGCCGTCGAGGGCGACTCCTCGACGATCTTCTGGTGCCGCCGCTGGATGGAGCACTCGCGCTCGAAGAGGTGCACGACGTTGCCGTGCCGGTCGGCGAGGACCTGGAACTCGACGTGGCGCGGCCGCTCGATGAGCTTCTCGACGTAGACCGTGTCGTCGCCGAACGCGGACTTCGCCACGCGGCGCGCGGTCGCAAGCGCGTTCGGAAGGTCGGCCGCGCTCCGGACGACCTGCATGCCCTTCCCGCCGCCGCCCGCCGACGCCTTGACGAGCACCGGGTAGCCCATCTCGCGCGCCTTCGCGGCGCACGCCTCGTCACCGCCACCGGCGTCGAGCATCCCGGGGATGATGGGAACGCCCACGCCGCGCATGGTCTCGCGGGAGCGGATCTTGTCGCCGACGAGATGGAGGGCGGCCGACGGCGGCCCGATGAACGTGAGCCCCTCGTCCTCGCAGCGCCTGGCGAACTGCCAGTTCTCGGCGAGGAACCCGTAGCCCGGATGGACCGCGTCGGCGCCCACGGTGCGCGCGGCTCCGATGACGGCGTCCACGTTGAGGTAGCTCTCGAGCGCCGGGGCCGGCCCGATGCGCACGGCCTCGTCGGCCTCGAGCACGTGGAGCGACGCGCGGTCGGCGTCGGAGTAGACGGCCGCCGCCGGGATGCCCGCGTCGCGGCAGGCCCGCGCGACGCGGACCGCGATCTCGCCCCGGTTGGCGATGAGGATCTTCTTCATGAGCCCCTGTTCCAGCGCGCCTTCCGCTTCTCGAGGAACGCCGCCATGCCCTCGCGCGCCTCATCGGAGGCCCGCACCTCGGCGATGACGCGCGCCGTGTGGGCCTTCGCCTCGGACAGCGGCATGAACATCACGTCGTCGAGGAGGTCCTTGCACACGCGGAGCGCCTCCGGCCCGCCCGAGAGCGTGCGCTTCGCGATCGTCGCGACCTCGTCGTCGAGCGCCTCGCGCGGGACGACCGCGTTGACGAGTCCCAGCCGGAACGCCTTCTCGGCCGTCAGCCGCTCCCCCGTGAGGAAGAACTCGCGGCACGCGCCCGCCCCGGCGCGGAGCACCACGTACGGCGAGATGCACGCCGGCACGAGACCGATCTTGACCTCGGACAGGCTGATGACCGCGGTGTCCGCGGCCACGACGATGTCGTTGGCGGCCATGAGCCCGGCGCCGCCGCCGATCGCGTAGCCGTTCACGCGCGCGATGGTGGGCTTCGGGAGCGTGTGGATCGCCTCCATCACGTCCGAGATGACCATGCCGTCGGCGTAGTTCTGCTCGAACGTGTACGCGCCGGTGCGCCGCATGTAGTTGATGTCGGCGCCCGCGCAGAACGAGTCGCCCTCGCCGGTCAGCACGACGACGCGCACGGACGGATCGTCGGCGAAGGCGCGGTAGACCTCGAGCAGCTCGCGCAGCATCGCGTCGTCGAAGGCGTTCTTGACCTCCGGCCGCGAGAGCGTGACCGTCGCGATCTCGCCGGCGACGGCGGTCCGAAGCGTTGTGTGTCCGCCCATCGTCTCCCCCGTGGCCCTACATTCTGAACACGCCGTACTTCTGGTCAGGGACCGGCGCGTTGAGCGCCATCGCGATGCCGAGCGCGAGCGCCGCCCGCGTGTCCAGCGGGTCGAGGATGCCGTCGTCCCACAGGCGCGCCGTCGAGTAGTACGCCGACGCCTCGTTCTCGTACCGCTCGATCACCGGCGCCTTGAACGCCTTCTGCTCCTCGGGCGTCATGACGACGCCCTCCTTCTCGAGCTGCCGCATCTTCACGGTGAGGAGCACGTTCGCCGCTTGCTCGCCGCCCATGACGCTGATCTTCGCGTTCGGCCACATCCACAGGAGCCTGGGGCTGTAGCCGCGCCCGCACATCGCGTAGTTGCCGGCGCCGTACGAGCCGCCGACGATGACCGTGAACTTCGGCACGTCCGCGTTGGCGACCGCATGGACGAGCTTCGCGCCGTCCTTCGCAATGCCGCCGTGCTCGTACTGCCGCCCGACGATGAACCCCGTGATGTTCTGAAGGAAGACGAGCGGGATCTTCCGCATCGTGCAGAGTTCGATGAAGTGCGCGCCCTTGAGCGAGCTCTCCGAGAAGAGCACGCCGTTGTTGGCGAGGATGCCGACCGGGTATCCCATGACGCGCGCGAAGCCCGTCACGATGGTGGGGCCGTAGAGCTCCTTGAACTCCTGGAAGCGGCTGCCGTCCGCGATGCGGGCGATGACCTCCCGCATGTCGAACGCCTTCCGAAGGTCCGTCGGCACGATGCCCAAGAGCTCCTCGGGGTCGTACGCCGGGTCCTCGGGCTCGTCCGCGTCGAGCTCGAACCGCTTCGGCGCGTCGAGGTTCTCGATGATGTTCCGCGCGACGGCGAGCGCGTGGGCGTCGTCGAGCGCGTAGTGGTCGGCCACGCCCGAGATGCGGCAGTGGACGTCGGCACCGCCGAGCTCCTCGTCGGTCACCTCCTCGCCCGTCGCGGCCTTCACGAGCGGCGGCCCGCCGATGAAGATGGTGCCTTGCTCCTTCACGATGACCGCCTCGTCGCTCATCGCCGGGACGTACGCGCCGCCCGCCGTGCACGAGCCCATGACGATCGCGATCTGCGGGACGCCCACCGCCGAGAGCCGCGCCTGGTTGTAGAAGATGCGGCCGAAGTGGTCGCGGTCGGGGAAGGTGCCGGCCTGGTGCGGCAGGAAAATGCCGCCGGAGTCCACGAGGTACACGCACGGGAGGCGGTTCTCCATCGCCACCTCCTGCGCCCGCACGTGCTTCTTGATGGTCATCGGGAAGTAGGTGCCGCCCTTCACCGTCGCGTCGTTCGCGACGACGAGGACCTCGCGCCCGTGGACCCGCCCGACGCCCGTGACCATGCCGGCCCCCGGGGCCTCGTTGTCGTACATCCCGTATGCCGCGAGCGGCGAAAGCTCGAGGAACGGCGTGCCCGGGTCGAACAGGCGCTCGAGCCGCTCCCGCACGAGGAGCTTCCCGCGCTTCCTGTGCCGCTCGCGCTGCGACGTAGGCCCGCCCTCCTTCGCGCGGTCGAGACGCTCGCGGAACTCGTCCACGAGCGCGCGCATCCTCGCGCGGTTCTCCTGGAACGCGGCGCCCTTCGTGTCCACCCTGCTCTCGATGCGGTACATCGGTCACCTCGCAGGCACGAACTTGTACCCGTAGCAGAGGATGCCGGCCTCGCCTTCCTCGCGGAGCTTCCGGAACTCGATGCGGACCGGCATCCCGACCGTGAGCTCGTCGAACTCCACGTCCGCGATCTGCGCGGTCAACCTCACGCCGCCGTCGAGCTCGGCGATGCCCATCGCGTACGGCGTCTCGTTGCTGAACGCGCTCGGGCCGATCCTGATGACGGTGTGCGTGAGAAGCCTGCCGGCATCAGGAAGGACGACCTTCTCGAACTCCCGGCCGCGGCACGTGTTGCAGATGACCCGCGGCGGGAAGTGCACCTTGCCGCACTTCCGGCACTTCGCGGCCTCCAGCCGGTAGCGCTGCGGGATCTCCCTCCAGTACCTTGCTGACGTCGACATCGCGTGACCTCCTCAGGGGCTAGACGGAACCAAGGATGTGGACCGCGCAGGAGCCGGCGACGCCGCCCATGTTCTGCGTCATGCCGATCGTCGCGCCCTTCACCTGGCGCCCGCCGCACTCGCCGCGCAGCTGCTTCACGACCTCGAGCACCTGGGCGACGCCGGTCGCGCCGACCGGGTGCCCCTTCGACTTGAGGCCGCCCGACGGGTTGACGGGGATCCTGCCGCCGACGGCCGTCTCGCCGCTCTCGGCGCCGCGCCCGCCCTTCCCCCTCTCGAAGAACCCGAGCGCCTCGATCGCGCAGATCTCCGCGATCGTGAAGCAGTCGTGCACCTCGACGAAGCTGATGTCCTTCGGCCCCAGGCCGGCGGCCTTGTACGCCTTCTCACCTGCCTTCTCGACCGCCGAGAGCCACGAGATGTCGGGGCGCGAGTGGAGCGCGATCGTGTCCGTGGCGTGCGCGGACGCCAGCACCTTCACCGGCGGCCTCTTCGACAGCCGCTTCGCCATGTCGAGCGGGCAGAGGATCGCGGCCGCCGCGCCGTCGGTGATCGGCGAGCAGTCGAGGATCGTGATCGGGTCCGCCACGAGGAGCGACCCGGCGACCTGCTCGAGGGTGAGCTCGTACGGGTACTGCGCGAGCGGGTTCCTGGAGCCGTTCCTGTGGTTCTTGACGGCGACGTGCGACAGCTGGTCGCGCGTCGTGCCGTACTTGTGCATGTGGTCCACGGCCATCATCGCGTACAGGCCGGGGAACGTGACCCCGTGGTAGACCTCGTACTCGGCGTCGGCCGCGGTCGAGAGCGCGTGGGTCGCCCCGCCGCCGTCGATGTCGTTCATCTTCTCGACGCCGCCCGCAAGCACGATGTCGTGAACGCCGGACGCGACGTCGATGAACGCCTGCCGGAAGGCGACGCCGCCCGACGCGCACGCGCTCTCCACTCTGACCGACGGGATGGGCGCCACGCCGAGATAGTCGGCCATCACGGAGCCAAGGTGCTCCTGGCCGACGAACAGCCCGCTCGTCATGCACCCGACGTACATGGCGTCGATGTGGTCGACGCCCGCGTCGTCGATGGCGAGGAGCGCGGACTCCGTGAAGATGTCGCGGAGCGACTTCTCCCACAGCTCGCCCCACTTCTGCATCCCCACGCCGATGACTGCTACGTCCCTCATGAGTGTTCTCCCAGGTTGATCCGTCGTGTTGAGGCCGCCCGCGTCGGACCGGCCGCGCGGGCTCCCGCCGCTACTCGCCCATCCGGATCTTGCGACGGAACTTCGCGTAGGTGCCGTAGTCGATGTAGCGCTTGTTCGCGTCGAGCATCGCGCGGGTCTTCGGCGCGGCGTCGCGGACCTCCTCGATCCTGTCGGTCACCTCGTAGATGAACCCGTCGCTGCCCGCGCCCGAGCCGTACGAGACCATGAGGATCCTGTCGCCCGGCTTCGCCACGTCGAGCGTCGCCGTGAGGCCCATCGGCGACGACCCGGAGTAGGTGTTCCCGAGCGTCGGCGAAAGCCACCCCGGCTCGATCTGCTCCTTCTTGAATCCGAGCATCTGCCCCGCGCGCATCGGGAACTTGCCGTTCGGCTGGTGGAAGACCGCGTAGGCGAAGTCGGCCGGCTTGGCGCCCGCCTTCTCCATGAGGCCCTTCGCGCAGCCCAGCACGTGCTTGAAGTACGCGGGCTCGCCGGTGAACCGCCCGGCGTGGCGCGGGTAGTGCATGTGCTCGCGGCGCCAGAAGTCGGGCGTGTCGGTCATGAACGCGTACGTGGTCAGGACCTTCGCGACGCCGGGGCCCTTTCCGATGATGAACGCGGCGGCGCCGGCCGCGGCCGAGTACTCGAGCGCGTCGCCGGGGGCGCCCTGCGAGGTGTCGGCGCCGACGGCGAGCCCGTACTCGATCGCCCCGCCGTCCGCGAGGCCCATGCAGACGAACATGGCCTCGGAACCCGCCTTGCACGCGAACTCGAAGTCGGCGCAGTGCACCTCCGGCGTGGCGCCGATGGCGTCGGCGAGCACCGTGCCCGAGGGCTTCACCGCGTACGGGTGCGACTCGGAGCCCACGTAGACCGCGCCGATGCGCTTCGGGTCGATCTTCGCGCGCCGAAGCGCGTGCTTCGTGGCCTCGACGGCCATCGTGATGGTGTCCTGGTCGGGTGACGGGACCGCCTTCTCCCGGAGCATGAGCCCCTTCTTGTAGCTCGGCGCGTCGGCCCCCCAGACCTTGGCGATCTCCTCAACCTTGATCCTGTTCCGGGGCATGTAGGCGCCGTATCCGATGATCCCTGCCATGCTGTCCTCGCTTCCCTCCGCCTCGTGGCGGCGCGAGCGCGCCGCCGGCCCATGCCGACTGCCGGTCTCAGCACATGATGTTCCGCACCGTGCCGATCCTCTCGACCCGCCGCGCCGCCCGGTCCACCGCCACCCGGTACGGCGTCGCGTCCGCCTTCTTCGCTTCGGTGATGAGCGCGGCCATGACGTCGTGGATCCGCGTCGCCTCCTCGCGGAGCCGCTCGCGCGTCGCGTCGCGGAACTCCGGTTCGGTCTGGTACAGCTCCGCGCCTCCGATGACGAAGTCGGGCGCGTAGAGGATGCCCCGCTCCTTGAGCGCGTCGGCGTGCCGCGGCTCCTCGAGGACGTCGGACGCCGCGCCGGCGACGATGCGGCAGCGGAGCCGCGGGATCGTCTCGTCGTTCAGCACGCGGCCCACGGCGCAGGGAGAGAACACGTCGCACGCGACGGACACGATCTCGTCCGGCCGCACGACGCGCACGCCCGCGTGGCGGTCCTGCACCGCCTTGATCTGGTCGTAGCGGACGTCGGTGACCGTGACCTCGGCGCCCTCGGCCCCAAGCTCGTCCACGAGGAGCTGCCCGACCTTGCCGACGCCCTGCACCGCGACGTGCCGCCCCTGGAGGCTCGAGGTCCCGAACAGGTCGCGCACGCACGCCTTCATGCCGGCGATGACACCGACGGCGGTGAGCTCGTGGTTCCCCTCCATGGGCACGACGCTCGTCGTCTCGCGGCGCACGTGGCGGAACTGCCGGTCGGTCGTGCCGAACCCGGGATACGTGAGGAAGAGGCCCTTCAGGCCCTCGACGAACCGCCCGAACGCCCGGAAGTACGCCTCGTCGGGCTCGGCGGGATCGTCGGCCATGAGCACCGCGGCGCCGCCGCCCATGTCGCCCTCGAGCGACGCGCTCTGGAAAGTCATCGTCTCCGAGAGCCTGAGCGCGTCCACGACGGCCTCGTCCTCGCCCGCGTACGCCATGAGCCTCGTCCCGCCCACGGACGTCCCGAGCGTCGTGTCGTGGATCGCGATGATCGCGCGCAGCCCCGTCGGCCGGTTGAAGCAGAAGACGAGTTGCTCGTGGCCGCCCTTCTTCATGCGCTCGAAGATGCTCATGGCTTCTCGAACTCCTTCTTGTCGCACAGCTCGATCATCGCGCCCTGCGTGCTCTTCGGGTGGAGGAACGCGATCCTCCCGCCCTCGACGCCGGGCTTCGGCTTCTCGTCGATGACGCGGATCCCGCCGGCCGCGACGTCCGCGAGCGCGCGCGGGAGATCGGGGACCTCGAACGACACGTGATGGAACCCGGGTCCCCGCTTCTCGAGGAGGTCCTCAAGAGGCCCCGGCCCGAGGGGCTCGATGAGCTCGATCATGACGTCGCCGGCGCGCAGGAACGCCGCGCGCACGCCGTGGAGCTCGGAGTTCTCGACCTTCACGACCTCCATGCCGAGGAGGCCGACGTAGAACTCCATCGCGGAGTCCACGTTCCGGACGAGGATGGAGATGTGGTCCACGCGCGTCACGGCGTTCGCGCGGCCCGGCGCGGGGTTGTCCACGGCGATCCCTCCTACCACGCGCGCCCCGACGGGCGGTACCGCCCGTGCACGCCCTCGAGGGCCGCGGTCATCTCGCCCAGCGTGGCGCGCGCCCGCGCGCACTCGACGAGCGCCGGCATCGCCGGCCCTCCCGCGCGCGCAGCCTCCGCAAGCCGCCTGAGCGACGCGGCGACGGCTGCTCCGTCGCGCCCCGCCCTGAGGTCGGAAAGCGCCTCCGACTGGGCCTCGCGCAGGCGCGCCTTCACGCGCAGCGTCTCGAAGCGCGCCGGCTCGTCCACGCGGTGCCGGTTCACGCCGACGATCCCGCGCGTCCCCTCCTCGATCTCCTTCTGCTGCCGGTAGGCGCTCCGGGCCATCGCGCGCTGGTAGTGTCCCTCTTCGATGGCGGCCGTCGCGCCGCCGAGCGCCTCGATCGCGCGCATCTCCTCGGCCGCCTCGGACTCGATGCGGTCGGTGAGCCACTCGACGAAGTACGAGCCGCCCAGCGGGTCGGCGACCGACGCCGCGCCGCTCTCCTCGGCGATCACCTGCTGGGTGCGGAGCGCGAGCCGCGCGCTCTCCTCGGTGGGGAGCGCCAGCGCCTCGTCGCGCGAGTTCGTGTGGAGGCTCTGCGTGCCGCCGAGCACCGCCGCGAGCGCCTGAAGCGTCACCCGAGCGACGTTCACGTCCGGCTGCTGCGCGGTGAGCGCGACGCCGGCCGTCTGCGTGTGGAAGCGGAGCATCTGCGCGCGGGGCGAGGCGACGCCGAAGCGGTCGCGGACGATCCGCGCCCACATCCGCCGCGCGGCGCGGAGCTTCGCGACCTCCTCGAAGAGGTCCATGTGCGCGTCGAAGAAGAACGACAGCCGCTCGCAGAACGACGCGACGTCGAGGCCGCGCGCCTTCGCCGCCTCGACGTACGCGATGGCGTCGGCGAGCGTGAACGCGACCTCCTGCACGGCGGTCGCGCCCGCCTCGCGCATGTGGTAGCCGGAGACGGACATCGCGTTCCAGCGCGGGACGCGCTCGTTGAGGTACGCCGCGAGATCGAGCGCGAGCGCGACGGACGCCGCGGGCGGGAACACGTAGGTCCCTCGCGCGGCGTACTCCTTCAGGACGTCGTTCTGCACGGTCCCGCGCAGCGAGCGCGGATCCGCGCCGGTCTCCTCGGCGGCCACGACGACCATCGCCATGAGCATCGGCGCCGTGGCGTTGATGGTCATCGAGGTGCTCACATCGGAAAGCGGGATGCCGTCGAAGAGCGCTTTGAGGTCCTCGACCGAGCAGATCGAGACGCCGACGCGCCCGACCTCGCCCTCGGCCATCTCGTGGTCGGCGTCGTAGCCCATCTGCGTCGGGAGGTCGAACGCGACGGACAGGCCGGTCTGGCCGTGCTCGAGGAGGTATCGGAATCGCCGGTTCGTCTCCACGGCGTCGCCGAACCCGGAGTACTGCCGCATGGTCCACAGGCGCCCGCGGTACATCGTGGGGTGCACGCCGCGCGTGAACGGGAACTCGCCGGGCAGACCGAGCGCCTCGCCGCGCGCGCCGCCGAGGTCGCTCACGTCGTACACCGGCCCGACCTCGATGCCGGAGAGCGTGCGAAAGCCCCCCGTCCGCTCGGGCGACTGCTGAAGCCACGGACGGAGCGTCTCGCGCTCCCAGCGCTCCCTGTCGGTCCCGTCCTCCTTCACCGCGCGACCTCCGCCTCGCCGGCGGCCTCCCCGATGACCAGGAGCGGCTCGCCCTGCGCGACGCCCTGCCCCACCTTGACGCGGACTTCCTTCACGACGCCTCCGCGCTCGCAGCGGAGCTCGTTCTCCATCTTCATGGCCTCGAGCGTGACCACCCCGCGCCCCGCCTCGACGCGCGCGCCGACCTCGACCGAGATGCCGACCACGATGCCGGGCATCGGCGCGGCGACGGTCTCGCCGCCGCCGCCTTCCTGCCCGCCGAGCGACGCCGCCGCGATGAGGAGCGCGTGCTCGTCGAGGACCTTCGCCGCGTACGTCTCGCCGTGAAGCACGATCTCGTGGACCCCGTCGCGGCGGTTCACGGAGAACTCGTACGAGCGGTCGCCGAGGAGAAGCGAGTACACCGGCGAGGGGCCGACGCGCACGAGGTCGGCCGCGCGCGTCTCGCCCCCCGAGGTGACCTCGAGACCCGAGGCGGTGCGCTCGACCACGACGCCGATGTCCTCGCCCCCGATCCGGACCACGTACTTCACGGCGCCCCCTCGCGCTCCCGCGTCACTTCTGGTGGAGCTGCCAGCCGCCCCAGGTCCCGGACCGCGGCCCGCGCCGCCATCCGTCGGACGGGCGGGCGTCGCCCGTTGCGAGCGGTCGTTCGCGTCCCGCCTCGCTGTGGGCCACGAGCGCCGCGGCGATGGCCGCGATCTCCGGGATCTCCATCCGCCGTCCGGCGTACTTCGGGAAGAACTCGTGCTCGACGAAGCCCGTGTCGAACTCCCCGCGCCGGAACGCGTCGCTCTCCATGACCGCCTTGTGGAACGGGATGGTCGTCTTGATGCCCTCGATGTAGTACTCGGAGAGAGCGCGCTTCATCCGCTCGATGGCGTCGGCGCGCGTCCGCGCCCAGACGATCAGCTTGGACACGAGCGGATCGTAGTAGACGGGGATCTCGTAGCCCACGTGGAGCCCGCTCTCCACCCGCACGCCGGGCCCCGCCGGCTCGCGGAGCCGCTCAATGACCCCGACGGACGGGAAGAAGTTGTTCTCGGGGTCCTCGGCGCAGATGCGGCACTCGATCGCGGCGCCGCGCGGCGCGACCTGCGACTGATCGAAGGAGATCTTCTCGCCGGCCGCGACGCGCAGCTGCTCGCGGACGAGGTCGAGGCCCGTCACGAGCTCGGTCACGGGATGCTCGACCTGGAGCCGCGCGTTCACCTCGAGGAAGTAGTAGCGCTTCTTCCCCTCCAGGAGGAACTCGACGGTGCCGGCGTTCGTGTAGCCGGCGGCGCGGACCGCCTCGACGGCCGCGCGCCCCATCTCCTCGCGCAGCGCGGGCGTCAGCGCCGGCGACGGGGACTCCTCGACGAGCTTCTGGTGGCGCCGCTGGATGGAACACTCGCGCTCGCCGAGGTGAACCGCGGCGCCGTGCCGGTCGGCCAGGACCTGGAACTCGATGTGCCGCGGCCGCTCGATGAGCCTCTCGATGTAGATGCGGTCGTCCCCGAACGCGGACCCGGCCTCCGAGCGCGCGGCCTTCGCCGCGGCCGCGAGCCCGGCCTCGTCACGGACGACGCGCATGCCCTTCCCGCCGCCGCCGGCCGCCGCCTTCATCATGATGGGGAAGCCGACACGCCGCGCCTCAGCGACGATCTCGCTCTCGCTCGCGAGCGGTCGCTCGCCGCCGGGCACGACCGGGATGCCCGCGGCGGTCATCGTCCTGCGGGCCTCCATCTTGTCGCCGAGGAGCGCGATGGCACGCGAGTCGGGGCCGACGAACGCGATCCCCGCGTCCTCGCAGGCCTTCGCGAACGCCGCGTTCTCCGCGAGGAACCCGTAGCCCGGGTGCACGGCCTCGGCGCCGACCCGGCGCGCGATGGACACGATGGCCTCGATGCGGAGGTAGCTCTTCGCCGGGAGCGCCTCGCCGATGCAGTAGGCCTCGTCCGCGTAGCGCACGTGCCGGCAGGCGCGGTCGGGCTCGGAGTAGACGGCCACCGACGCGATGCCCATCTCCTTGAGCGTGCGGATCACGCGGATGGCGATCTCGCCGCGGTTGGCCACGAGGACCTTGCGGAACAACGTCTCCCCCTGTCGCCCGCCTAGAGCGGGATGTTGCCGTGCTTCCTCGGCGGGTTCGAGTCGCGCTTGTTCCTGAGCATGGTGAGCGCGTCGATGACGACGGGCCGCGTGTCGCTCGGCACGATGACCCGGTCGATGAACCCGGCCTCCGCCGCGATGTACGGGTTCGAGAACTTCTCCTTGAACTCGGCCGTGAGCCGCTTCCGAAGCTCGTTCGGGTCGGCCGCCTCCGAGAGCTCCTTCCTGTAGAGGACGTTCACCGCGCCCTCGGCGCCCATGACCGCGATCTCCGACATCGGCCACGCGAGGTTCATGTCGCCGCGGAGGTGCCGGCTGCTCATGACGACGTAGGCCCCGCCGTACGCCTTCCGCGTGATGACCGTGATCTTTGGCACCGTCGCCTCGCAGTACGCGTAGAGGAGCTTCGCGCCGTGCCGGATGATCCCGCCGAACTCCTGGCCCGTGCCGGGCAGGAACCCCGGCACGTCCGTGAACGTGAGGAGCGGGACGTTGAACGCGTCGCAGAACCGCACGAACCGCGCGGCCTTCACCGACGAGTCGATGTCGAGGACGCCCGCGAGGAACGCCGGCTGGTTGGCGACGATGCCGACGGGCCGGCCGCCCATGCGCGCGAACCCCACGACGATGTTCTTCGCGAAGTGCGCGTGGACCTCCATGAAGTCGCCGTGGTCCACGACGCGAGCGATGACCTGCTTCATGTCGTACGGCTTGTTCGGGTCCTTCGGCACGATCTCGTCGAGCTCGCCGTCGCGGCGCGCCGGATCGTCGGTGCACCGGCCGACCGGCGGGTCCTCGGTGTTGTTCGACGGAAGGAACGAGAGGAGCCTCCTGATGTCGTCGAGGCACGCGGCCTCGCTCCGGCACGCGAAGTGCGCGACGCCGCTCTTCGTGTTGTGGACGGCGGCGCCGCCGAGCTCCTCGTGCGTGACCTCCTCGTGCACGACGGTCTTGATGACGTCGGGGCCCGTGAGGAACATGTGGCTCGTCTTGTCCACCATGAAGACGAAGTCGGTGATCGCGGGCGAGTAGACGGCGCCCCCGGCGCACGGCCCCATGATGGCGGAGATCTGCGGGACGACGCCCGACGCGAGGACGTTCCTGAGGAAGTACTCCGCGTAGCCGCCGAGGCTCCAGACGCCCTCCTGGATCCTCGCGCCGCCTGAGTCGTTGAGCCCCACGACCGGCGCGCCGTTCTTGAGCGCGAGGTCCATGATCTTGCAGATCTTCTCGCCGTGCGCCTTCGAGAGCGAGCCGCCGAACACGGTGAAGTCCTGCGCGAAGACGTACACCAGCCGTCCGTCGATGGTGCCGTAGCCGGTGACCACGCCGTCGCCTGGGTAGCGCTTCTTCTCCATCCCGAAGTCCGCGCAGCGGTGCGTGACGAGGGCGTCCATCTCGCGGAGGCTCCCGTCGTCGAGGAGGACCTCGAGACGCTCCCACGCGGAGAGCTTCCCCGCCTCGTGCTGCTTCTTGATGCGCGCCTCGCCGCCGCCCAGGCGAGAGGCCTTCATGCGGTCTTCGAGGTCCTTGAACTTCTCGTGGTCCGCCATCGGATCCGAGCCTCCCACGAAGCGGCGCCGCCTGCGCGCCGCGCGTCGGTCAGCGCCCCAGGTCCCTGAACACGAACCTGCCCTTCGCGTCCTCGACGATCCGGCCGATGTTGCCGATGGCGTCGTGGTCGAGGATCACGATCCATTCCTCGTCGACCGCCTTCCTGAGGACTTCCTGCTTCCGCGCGATGACGTCGAGCGGAAAGAGGTCGATGCCCGCGACGTACGGGATGCGGACATGGTAACGGCTCGGCACGAGGTCGGCGGGGTAGATCGCTGTCCCGCCCTCGTTGGCGATCACCGCCATGAGGTGCCCGGCGGTGTGGCCGCCGGTGCGCTCGACCGACACGCCGTCGCCGAGGTCCGCCCGGTCGCCGACGAGGTCGAGGAGCCCCCCCTCGCGGAGGGGCGCGAAGTCCTCGCCGCGGTACGCCGCCGCGCTCCGGGGGTCGGGGTCGAACGCCGCCTTCCACTCGGCCTCGTGCACGACGTACCGCGCACGGGGGAACGTCGGCGTGAGACGCCCGTCGTCCCGGAGCGTCGTCGCCGCGGCCGCGTGGTCCGAGTGGAGGTGCGTGAGGACGACGGTGTCGACGTCCTCGGGCGCGACGCCCTCGGCCGCGAGCGCCGTGGCCACGTTCACGGAGGGGTCGAACCCGTAGTACTTCACGTCCTTCGCGACCTGCGAGCCGCCGAACCCCGTGTCCACGAGCACGGTCCTCGACGGGGTGCGGACCAGAAGCGGCGAGATGGTGAGCGGGATGCGGTTCTTCGCATCGGCCGGGATGAGCGTCTCCCACAGCACCTTGGGGACGCCTCCGAACATCGCGCCGCCGTCGTAGTAGAAGACGCCGGCGTCGAGGCTCGTGAGCGTGGCGGGCCCGAGTCTGATCGAGGTGCTGGCCATCGTCGCCCTCCACGCCGCGCGCCGGGACGCGACCCCGGCGGCCTGCCGATCAACGCCGGAGCTCGTGCCCCGCCACGACGAGCTTCTGGATCTCCGAGGTGCCCTCGATGATCTCGAGGACGCGGGCGTCGCGGAAGCAGCGCTCCGCCGCGTGGAGCCCGCGGACGACGCCGGCGCCGCCGTGCACCTGCAGGCACCGCGACGCCGCGAACGACGCGGCCTCGGAGGCGAAGAGCTTCGCCTGGGCCGCAAGCTCGGTGACCGCCGCGTCACCGCGGTCGGCCGCGAGCGCCGCGTGGTACGCAAGCGCCCGCGCGGCCTCGAGCCTGGTCGCCGCCTCGGCGATCATGAACTGGACCGCCTGGTGCTTCGCGATGGGCTGCCCCTGCGTCACTCGCGCCTTCGCGTACGCCTTCGCGCCGTCCAGAGCGGCCTGTGCGATGCCCACGCCCATCGCCGCGGCCGCGATGCGGCCCCCGTCGAGCGCCTTCATCGCCATGGCGAACCCCGCGCCGCGCCCGCCGACCATGCGGTCGGCGGGCACCCGCACGCCGTCGAAGCGCAGGCGCCCGACGGGCGCGGCGGAAAGCCCGAGCTTCGGGCCGACGCTCGACCGCGAAAGACCGGTGGCGCCGCCGTCCACGAGGAACGCGCTCACCTCGTCGCGCGAGACCCTCTTCCCGTCCTTCTCGGTCTCGATGCGGCCCGTCACCGCGAACACGAGAACCACGTCGGCGATCGGCCCGTTCGTGATGTAGCTCTTCGACCCGGTGACGACGAAGCCGCCGTCGCGCTCCTCGGCCCGCGTCGGCGACGACGGATCGTCCTCGGTGAGCGCGAACGCGCCGACCGACCGCGTCGCGAGCCGCCCGAGCCACCGCGCCTTGATCGCGTCCGACGCGAACTCCGCGAGGAGCGCGGTCACGAGCGAGCTGTGGATGCACATGACGAGCGCCGTGCTTGCGTCGGCGCGCGCGAGCTCCTCGACCGCCGTCGCGTACTCCAGCGTCCGCGCGCCGCGGCCCCCGTGGGCGGCCGGCACGAGCATGCCCATGAGGCCGGCGTCGAACATGAGGCCGACGAGCTCGCGCGGGAACTCGCCCGCGGCGTCCATGGCGGCCGCCCTCGGCGCGACCTCGCGCTCCGCGAACTCCCTCGCCCACGCCCTCACGCTCTTCTGCGCGTCGGAGACGTCGAACACGCGCTCCTCCTACCTCCCACCCCGCTTCTTCGCCACCGCCTCGCGGATGTACGCCGCAATGTCCCGCGTGTCCGTGCCGGGACCGAACAGGCGGTCGACGCCCTGCCCCTCGAGCGTCTCCATGTCCTCCTTCGGGATGATGCCGCCGCCGGTGAGCACGACGTCGTCGGCGCCCTTCTCCCTGAGGAGCTCGAGCACGCGCGGGAACATGGTCATGTGCGCCCCCGAGAGGATGCTCATGGCGACCACGTCCACGTCCTCCTGGACGGCGGCGTTCACGATCATCTCGGGCGTCTGGTGAAGGCCGGTGTAGATGACCTCCATCCCGGCGTCGCGCAGCGCGCTCGCGACGACCTTCGCGCCGCGGTCGTGCCCGTCGAGCCCGGGCTTGGCGACCAGCACTCTGATCCTGTCTGCCATGGCCTGTCGTCTCCCTGCGCCGCCGGCCGACCCCGGCCGCGGCGATCGGTCCCGGGCGCTACCAGTAGGTCGGCGGCTCGCGGTACTCGCCGAAGACCTCGCGCAGCACGCCGATCATCTCGCCTTCGGTCGCGTACGCGCGGCAGCACGCGAGGAAGTGCGGCATGAGGTTGTCGCTGCCCGTCGCGGCCGACCGGAGCCCCGCGAGCGCGCTCTCGACCGCCGAGGCGCTGCGCTCCTGCTTCACCGCCGCGAGCGCGCGCTTCTGACGCTCCGCCACCTCGGGCCCGATCTTGAGAAGGTCGATCTTCACCTCCTCGCCCTCGTCCACGAGGTCGTTGACGCCGACGACGATCCGCCGCCTCTCCTCGAGCGCGCGCTGGTACTGGAACGCGGCCCGCGCGATCTCGCGCTGGAAGAAGCCCCTCTCGATCGCCGCCACGACGCCGCCGAGCGCGTCGATCTTCTCGAAGTACTCGAGGCAGCCCTTCTCCATCCGATCGGTGAGCGCCTCGACGTAGTACGAGCCGCCCAGAGGATCCGTCACGTTCGGCACGCCCGACTCGTGCGCGATGACCTGCTGCGTGCGGAGCGCGACGTGCACCGCCTGCTCCGACGGAAGCGCGAGCGTCTCGTCCATCGAGTTCGTGTGGAGGCTCTGCGTCCCGCCGAGCACGCCGGCCAGCGCCTCGAGCGCCGTGCGGACGATGTTGTTGAACGGCTGCTGCGCCGTGAGGCTGCACCCGGCCGTCTGCGTGTGGAACCGGAGGAGCCACGAGCGCGGGTCTTTCGCGCCGTACTTCTCGCGCATGCCGCGCGCCCAGATCCGTCGCGCCGCGCGGAACTTCGCGATCTCCTCGAAGAAGTCCATGTGGGAGTTGAAGAAGTACGACAGGCGCGGCGCGAACTCGTCCACGTCCATCCCCGCGGCGATGCCCGCCTCCACGTAGGCGAACCCGTCGGCGAGCGTGAACGCGAGCTCCTGGAGCGCGGTCGAGCCGGCCTCGCGGATGTGGTAGCCCGAGATCGAGATCGTGTTCCACTGCGGCACCTCGCGCGCGCAGTACGACATGATGTCGGTGATGATGCGGAGCGACGGCCGCGGCGGGAAGATCCAGCTCTTCTGCGCGATGTACTCCTTGAGGAGGTCGTTCTGGATGGTCCCGCGCAGCGCGGTGGAGGCGACGCCCTGCTTCTCGCCGACGCAGATGTACATCGAGAGGAGCACCGCCGCCGGCGCGTTGATGGTCATCGAGGTGCTGACCTTGTCGAGCGGGATGCCGTCGAAGAGCGTCTCCATGTCGCGCAGTGTGTCGATGGCGACGCCGCACACGCCGACCTCGCCCTCGGCGCGCTCGTGGTCGGAGTCGTAGCCCATGATGGTCGGGAGGTCGAACGCGACCGACAGCCCGGTCTGGCCGTGCGCGAGCAGGAACTTGTACCGCCGGTTCGAGTCCTCGGGCGCGCCGAACCCGGAGAACTGCCTCATCGTCCAGAGGCGCCCCCGGTACATGTTGTGCCGCACGCCGCGCGTGTACGGGAACTCGCCCGGATAGCCGAGGTCGCGCTGGTAGTCGAGGCCCGCGAGGTCGTCCGGCGTGTAGAGCGGCGCGACCTCCTCGCCCGAGACGGACTCGAACGCGGCGTCCCTCCGCTTCGAGGACGCCATCGCGTCCTCCCAGGCTTTCCGCGCCGCCGCCTTCTCTGTCGCGCCGGGCGCCGCGGACGCGTCGCCCTTCGCCCTCTTCCTCCCAGCGTCAGCCATTGCGTTCTCCGATGAGCGCCACGACCTGCGCCAGCAGCTGGTCCGAGGTGAAGTGACCCATGGCGATGCTGCCGGACGGGCACGCGGCCGCGCAGGTCCCGCAGCCTTTGCACAGCGCCTCGTTGACCTTGGACACCTTGTCCATCGGATCGAACGCGAGCGCGCCGTACGGGCAGACGCCCACGCACACGCGGCATCCGGAGCAGAGGTCCTCGTCGATGACCGCGGTGAGCGCCTCGGCGGTCACGCTGCCGCGCGCCATCGGGGCGATCGCGGAGGACGCCGCGGCCTTCGCCTGGGCGACCGCGTCCGGGATGTCCTTCGGCCCCTGGCAGCATCCCGCGAGGAACACGCCGTCGATCGAGGTGTCCACCGGCCGGAGCTTCGGGTGCGCCTCCATGAGGAACCCGTCCGACGAGCGGGAGAGCTTGAGGAGCTTCACGACGTCGGCGGTCTCCGGCCGCGGGGTGAGCCCGACGGCGAGGACGACGAGATCGGCCTCGACCTCCACCGGCTCGCCCACGAGCGTGTCCTCGCCGAGCACGACGAGCCGGTCGCCGCGGCGGTAGATCTCGGAGACGCTCCCGCGCACGTAGAGGACGTTCTCCTTCCGCACGCGGTCGTAGAACTCCTCGAAGCCCTTGCCGAACGCGCGGACGTCCATGTAGAAGACCGTGATCTTCGCATTGGGCAGCTTCTCGCGGACGAGGTGCGCCTGCTTCGCCGTGTACATGCAGCAGATCCGCGAGCAGTAGGGGTTCCCGACCTTCTCGTCCCTCGAGCCGACGCACTGGATGAACACGACCGACTTCGGCGGCTCGGGCCGCGAGACCCGTGTGACGGCGCCGGCCGTCGGGCCCGACGCGCAGACGAGCCGCTCGAACTCGAGGGACGTGAGGACGTCCTCGTACCGCCCGTACCCGAGCTGCGGAAGCGTCGCGGCGTCGAACACGTCCATGCCCGTGGCCACCACGATCGTGCCGACCTTGACCTCAACGATCTCGTCCTTGTCGTCGTAGTCGATGCACTTCCTGCTGCAGGCCTTGCGACACCTGCCGCACGCGATGGGGTTGTTCCCGAGGCACTGGTCCATGTCGAGCACAAACGCCGCGGGGACCGCCTGCGGGAACGGCTGGTAGATCGCCTTCCTCGTTCCGAGCCCCTCGTCGAACTCGTTCGGCACGGCCACGGGGCAGACCTTCGTGCAGTCGCCGCACGCGGTGCACTCGTCCGGGTCGACGTAGCGCGCGCGCTTCCGGACTCTCACGGTGAAGTTGCCAACGTATCCCGAGACGTCCTCGATGACGCTGTAGGTCAGAAGCTCGATCTTCGGGTGCCGCGCGGCGTCCACCATCTTCGGCGTGAGGATGCAGGCGGAGCAGTCGAGCGTCGGGAAGGTCTTGTCGAGCTGCGCCATGTGCCCGCCGATCGAGGGCGACTGCTCGACGAGATAGACCCGGTACCCGGACTCCGCGATGTCGAGCGCCGCCTGGATGCCCGAGATGCCGGCGCCGACGACGAGCGCCGCCGGGGTCACGGGAACCTCGCGCGTGCTGAGCCCGGCGAGGTGCCCGGCGCGGGCGACGGCGGCGCGCACGAGGTCGGTCGCCTTGACGGTTGCCTCGGCTCCGTCGTCGTGGATCCACGAGCACTGCTCGCGGATGTTCGCCATGTCGAGGAGGTACGGGTTCACGCCGGCCTCGGCCAGCGCCGCGCGGAAGGTGGGCTCGTGCATCCTCGGCGAGCAGGCCGCCACGACCACGCCGGTGAGCCGGTGCTCCCTGATGTGGGCCTTGATGAGCGACTGCCCCGGGTCGGAGCACATGTAGGCGTAGGTCTTCGCGACCGCCACGCCCGGGAACGACGCGGCCGCCTTCGCGACGGCCTTGACGTCCACCGTCCTCGCGATGTTGACGCCGCAGTGGCAGATGTAGACACCCAGTCTGACCTTGCCGGCGTCTCGAGTCGTCTTGTCCCGGTCCACGCTCTCCCTCTGGGATGGAGGTAACCGCGCAGCCCCGCTACGCCTTGAGCTCCCTGACCTTCTCGGTGAGCGCCGGCACGATCTTCAGGAGGTCGCCGACGATGCCGTAGTCGGCCGCCGAGAAGATGGGCGCCCTGGGGTCCTTGTTGATCGCGATGACCGTCTCGGCGGACTTCATTCCACTGATGTGCTGGAACTGGCCGCTGATCCCGACCGCGATGTACAGCTTGGGCTTGACGGTCTTGCCCGACGAGCCGACCTGCCGGTCCTTCCCGAGCCAGCCCGCGTCCACGACGGGCCGCGAGCACGCGACGACGCCGCCGAGCGCGGCGGCGAGCTCCTCGACGATCGGCATGTTCTCGCGCTCCCGCAGGCCGCGGCCCACGGCGACGAGGACGTCGGCCTTCGCGATGTCCACGCCCCCGGTGGCCGCCTCGACGTACTCGAGGAACCTCCTCGAGGCGGGCTCGTCCGGCACGGCCGTCGCAAGCTCGGTCACGACGCCGCCGCGCGACGCCGTCTCGGCGGGGAACGCGGACGCCCGGACGGTCACGAGCGTCGTGGGCGCGTCGGCGAACGCGACCGTCGCGTTGATCTTGCCCTGATAGACCTGGCGCGTCGCCGTGAACGAGGCGCCGTCGCACGCGATGTCCACGCAGTCGCTGGCGAGCGGAAGGCCGAGCGCGACCGCGAGGCTCGGGGCGAGGTCCACGCCGAACGCGGTGTGGCCGATCATCGCAAGGTCCGGCTTCCGCTCCCCGAGGACGCCCGCGAGCACCGGCTGGTAGACCGCAGAGTTGAAGTTCGCGAGCGCGGGATGGTCGCGCACGAGGACGACGTCGGCGTGGTCCTTGAGGGCGTCGGCGAACGCGCCGACGCCGGAGCCGAGAAGCAGCGCCGCGACCTTGCGGCCGGACGCGTCGCCGAGCGCCCTGGCCTTCCCCAGCATCTCGAGGGTGACGTCGCGCAGCTCGCCGCGCCTGTGCTCGGCGAGAACGAGGATCTCGTTCATCTAGACGAGGCCTTTCTCCTTGAGGATGCCCGCCAGTTTCGCCGACGCCTCGGGCACGGTCCCGCCGATCATCTCGGCCGCCTCGCCCGCGGGCACGTACGCGAGCTTCACGACCCGCGTGCGCGAGCCCCTCTCGCCGACGGCGCCCGCGTCCAAGCCGAGGTCCGCGGCGACCTTGAGCGCGATGGGACGCTTCGACGCCTTCGCGATGCCCATGATGGACGCGTACCGCGGCTCGTTGATGCCGGTCTGGATCCCGAGGAGGCACGGGAGCTTCATCTTCACGCGCTCGACGATGCCGCCCTCGAGCTCGCGGCCGACCGTGACCTCGCCGTCGTTCATCTCCATCTGGACGACGTAGGTCGCGTGCGGGACGCCCAGAAGCTCCGCGAGCGCGACGCCGACCTGCGTGTGGCCGTCGTCCGACGACATGCACCCCGTGAGGACGAGGTCAAACCGGAGTCCCCGGACGGCGGCCGCGAGCGCCGTCGCAGTCGCCACGGCGTCGCCGCCGGCGAACGCGTCGTCGGAAAGCCGCGCGGCCTCGGCGGCGCCTTTGGCCATGCCCATGCGGAGAACTTCGTCGGACGACGGCGGCCCGAGCGTCACGACGGTGACCTGGCCCCCGTGCTCCTCGGTGAGGAGCAGCGCCTGCTCGAGCGCGTAGTTGTCGGGCTCGTTGATTTGGAGGGGGAGCCCCTGCCGCGCGATGTCCCTGCCGTCCGCGGCGAGCTTGAGGTCGGCCTCGGCCGTCTCGGGCACCTGCTTCACACACACGACGATGTTCATGCGTTCTCCGTTCCTTCGTGAGCGCCCCGCCGTCCGAGGGCCGCGGCCGGGGCACGCCGCTCCTCTAGAGCGCCAGCGCCACGAGCTCCGCCAGGTCGACCGCTTCGATCCTGCCCTCGTTGCCGCTCGTCTTCACCGCGTCGTCGAGCGTCTTGAGACAGAACGGGCAGGCCGTGACGATGCGCGCGGCGCCGAGGGCCGCGGCGTCCTTCACGCGGACGTCCGCGAGACGCTCGCCGCGCTCTTCCGCCGGCTCGACCCACATGCGTCCGCCGCCGCCCTCGCAGCAGAGCGCGCGCTCGCGCGAGCGGTCCATCTCGACGAACTCGATGCCCGGGATCGCCCCGAGGACGGCGCGCGGCTCATCGAAGATGTCGTTGTGCTTCCCGAGGAAGCACGGATCGTGGTAGGTCACGACGCCCTTGAGGGGCGTGGTGAGCGTGAGCCTTCCGTCGTCGAGGAGTCCCGCCAGGAACTGCGAGTAGTGCAGGACCTCGATGCCGAGCTCGCCGTACTCGTTCCTGAACGTGTTCATGCAGTGCGGCGAGGCGGCGATGATGGTCCGGACGCCCGCGTTCGCGAACGCCTCGCGGTTGCCCTCGACGAGGAGCTCGAAGAGCCCCTCCTCTCCCATGCGCTTGATCTCGCTCCCGCAGCACGACTCCGCGGTCCCGAGCGTCGCGTACTCGACGCCGGCCGCCTTGAGCACGGCGACGAGGGCGCGCGCGACGGCCTGCACTCTCGGGTCGTACGCGGGCGTGCACCCCACGTAGAGAAGGAGCGACGCCTTCCCCCCGTCGTCCAGGACAGGCACGTCGAGCCCCTCGGCCCACTCCATGCGCTTGTCGCGGATGCGGCCCCACGGGTTCCCGTGCCTAAGCGTGCTCTCGAGCGCGTCGCGGATGGTCGGCTGCGCCTTCCCCTTCTCGATCGCCGCCGAGCGGAGCCCGATGAGAAGCTCCATCGGCTTCACGCCCTTCGGACACCGCTCGGTGCAGTTCGAGCAGGTGGTGCAGTTCCACGCCTCGGGGCGGCCGGAGGCGTCCTTCGCGCCCACCGCCGTGAGCCCCTCGTACACGACCTTCCGGACGTTCAGGTGCGTGCGGCGCGACACCGGGCAGCCGGCCGTGCACCGCCCGCACTGGATGCAGGCGAGCAGCTCGAACCTCTCCTGAAGCGAAGTGGCCATCGTCCTCTTCCGGGGGCTCCGTGCCCTCTACTTGAGCGCCGCGCGCGCGATGACGATCTTCTGGATCTGGCTCGTGCCCTCGTAGATCTCGACGATCTTCGCGTCCCGGTACATGCGCTCGACCGGGTAGTCCTTCGAGTAGCCGTTGCCGCCGTGGATCTGAACGGCCATGCGCGTGACGGCGACGACCGCTTCGGCCGCGTAGTACTTCGCGATGGCGGCCTCGCGCGTGTACCGCTCGATCCCGCTGTCCTTCATCCAGGCCGCGCGGTACGTGAGAAGCCTCGCCGCGTCGGTGAGCGCGGACATCTGGGCGATCATGTCCTGCACCATCTCGAACTCGCCGATGGGCTGGCCGAACTGCTTGCGCTCCTTCGCGTACTTCACCGAGGCGTCGAGCGCGCCCTGCGAGATGCCGACGCCCTGCGCGCCGATGTCGATGCGGGAGGTGTCGAGCGTGTGCATCAGGATCTTGAACCCGTCGCCTTCCTTCCCGAGCAGGTTCTCCTTCGGAACGACGCACTCGTCCATGATGAGCTCGCAGTTGCCCGTCGCCCGGATGCCCATGAGGTTCTCGTGCTTGCCCACGCTGAACCCCTGGAAGTCCTTGCCGACGATGAACGCGCTCATGCCCTTGTGGCGCTGCGCGGGGTCGGTGTAGGCGAAGATGATGAAGGTGCCCGCGGCCTGCCCGTTCGTGATCCACGCCTTCGTGCCGTTCACGACGTAGTGGTCGCCCTTGAGGACCGCCGTGGTCTCCATGCCGGCGGGGTCCGACCCCGCGTTCGCCTCGGTGATGCCGATGGCGCCGAGCGCCTTCCCGGAGCAGAGGTCGGGCAGGTACTTCTTGCGCTGCTCCTCGTTGCCGAAGTGGTAGATCGGGTACGCGCACAGCGAGTTCGTCACCGCCGTGATGACGCCGTGCGACGCGCACACCCGCGAGATCTCCTCGCAGATGATGGCGAGCGTCGTGAAGTCCATCCCCGCGCCGCCGTACTTCTCGGGGATGACCACCCCCATGAGACCCAGGCCGGCCATCTTCTTGAGCGTCGCCGTCGGGAACTCCCGGCTCTCGTCGATCTCCGCCGCGATGGGCTCGAGCTCCTTCGTCGCGAACTCGCGCACCATCTCGCGGACCATCTTCTGGTCCTGGGTGAGGGCGAAGTCCATGCGTGTCGCTCCCTTCGGTGGAGGGCCTCCCGTGCCCTATGGCCGGCGGTCTCTCGCGACGCCGTCCAGAACGTCTCTCGCTATCGCGTACGGGGAACGATGTCCCTTCGACACGTCCCCCACGAACGAGCCCAGCTCCGCGCCCGCACCGAGCCTCGCGTAGAGGTCCTTCTCGAGCTCGGCGACGACGATCTCGCGGACCTGCGCCACGAAGTGGGCGCGCCGTCTCTCGGCGAGCAGGCCCCGCGCGGCGAGGAACTCCCGGTGCGCGTCGATCGCCTGCGCGAGTTCGGCGACGCCCTCGCCCGTCGAGGCGACCGTCCGGAGCACCGGCGGGCTCCAGCCGGCCTGCGCCTTCAGGCCGAGCATCGAGGCGATCTCCTGCACGGTCATGTCCGCGCCGTCCCGGTCGGCCTTGTTCACCACGAAGACCTCGCCGATCTCCATCAGGCCGGCCTTCATCGCCTGGATGCTGTCCCCCGACTCCGGGACGAGCACGATGACCGTGGTGTCCGCGGCGTCGGCGATGTCCAGCTCGGACTGCCCGACGCCGACGGTCTCGAAGACGACGTAGTCGAACCCGAAGGAGTCCATGGCCGCGGCGACGCTCGGCGCGGTCCTCGAAAGCCCGCCGAGCCCCCCCCGCGTGGCCATGCTCCGGATGAACACGCCGTCGCGCGTGCCGATGTCGCGCATCCGCACCCGGTCGCCGAGGAGCGCGCCGCCCGTGAACGGGCTCGTCGGGTCCACCGCGATGATCCCGACCGTCGTCCCGCGGTCGAGCAGGTGCGCGGTCAGCGCGTCAACGAGCGTGCTCTTGCCCGCGCCGGGCGGCCCGGAGATCCCGATGCGATACGCCCGGCCCGTCCGGGGGTACAGCGCGTCGAGCGCCGAGAGCCCCCTCGCGTCCTCGTTCTCGATCCAGGTGATCGCCCTCGCGAGCGCGGCGACCCGCCCGGCGAACACGCCTTCCACGATCTCCGTCACGCCGCTTCCGCCCACGCTCGTCCCTAGTACTCGATGCCCTCGCGGGCCGCCACGCCCGCGTCGTAGTGGTGCTTGATGTTCAGGACCTCGCTCACGAGGTCGGCAGCCTTCATCACGTCCGGGTGCGCCCTGCGTCCCGTCAGCACGAGCTCGACGTGAGGCGGCCGCGCCGCGATGAGACCCAGCACGTCTTCCAGCGTCACGAGCCCGAAGTCCAGCGCCACGTTGATCTCGTCGAGAACGACGAGGTCGTGCCGCCCCTCGCGCAGAACGGCGCCGGCGCGCGCGAGCCCGTCGCGCGCCATCTCGACGTCCACCTGCGCGGGGTTCTTCCTGTCCACGAACTCGTCGCGCCCCGTCTGCACGATCGTGAAGCCGGGGAGCTTCGCCGCCGCGGCGAGCTCCCCGTAGTTGGCGCTTCCCTTCATGAACTGGATCATGCAGACGGACAGACCGTGGCCGACCGCTCTCAACGCGAGGCCGAGCGCGGCCGTGGTCTTTCCCTTGCCGTCGCCCGTGTAGACCTGCACCGTACCGCGCCGTTCCGGCAAGGGTCGCCCCCGGTCGCAGAAGACAGCTCGAGCTGCCCGGTGAATCCTGTCGGTCATGTGGGAGGACGCGAGCGGTCAGGCACCGTCCGCGCCCGCCAGAGCGCACGTAGCCCGAGGATGCTAGCATGCGCCAGGAGAGGCGGTCAACGCTGTTCCAGCGACCGGCCGCGCGGTGACGCGCCCGCCCCGCGCGCAAGTTCGCCACGCGGCGCGCCGCGTGGCGTGGCCCCACCGCGCCGTCTGCGACGGTCGCCGGTGCGACGCCTTCGATAGACGAACCCCCGTTCACGAACCCCGCCGGTGATCGTGTCGCGCGCTCGGCTCTCCCACCGTCTCGACTCGGGCGCGCCACGAGAGGACCGCCTGCGGCCCGCTTGGCGACAGGCAAGGTGGAGGGTCATCCGTCAAAGCGCCGAATCCCCTCTTGACCAACACGCCATGTGAGTGTTAACAGACAGATAGAGGACACGACGCTGTTGATTCTGGAGCTAACACAACCTAAGAGAAGGGAGATGCCGATCATGAGGAGTTCTGCCATCGCATGCCTGTTCATGCTGTTCGCCCTCTCCGCGGTCGCAGGGATCGGGGGCGCCTCGGTGACGCTGCTGTCGCCGGCGATCGTTGCGCCTGGCCAGACGTACACGTTCACGTTCCTTGTGCAGAACACGTCGGCCGACGGTGAGTCGATCACGAACGTTGCCGTGAGCTTCCCGGACGGTTTCACGCTCTTCCCGGCAACGATGTCCTATGTCCCGCTGGTCCCGTCCCCGCTTCGCCCGGACTGGGACATGTACGTTCCGACGATCAACCACACGGCACGGTGGGACGACGCCAACGGGGGCATGGGCGAGCTGTACGGCGGCGAGAGCACGACCATCGCCATCGACGTGAAGGTGGCGGACGTGCTCTACGGCAGCCGATCTTCTGGTGCCTCTGGGGCGACGGAGTGGGCGCGACGCCGCACAGCGTCTGCGGCTGCGTCGATCTCTCCGTGAGCCCGACCGAGCCGTCGTCCTGGACGGCGATCAAGGCCCTGTACAGGTAACACCCCGCGGCGACTGACGCGCTGGCGCCATGAACGACGAGGGGCCCCGGCATCTGGCCGGGGCCCCTCGCTCTTGATGGTGGAGGCGGCGGGAGTCGAACCCGCGTCCGAAAGCGATTCCACGCGAACATCTACATGCGTAGCCCGATCTTTGCTTCTCGCCTGCCGGGCCTCCAACGGGCGGGATGCCCGGCCGGCCAGCCACCGTCTCGGTCTCGCCCTCTCGCCCAGTGGTCAAGCTCGAGCGCTATCCCGTGAGTATGACGTCCCGTCCCAACCCCACGGGCAGAGCCGGGCGGGACGCGTCCGCGTCAGTTAGCAGACGTATGCCGGAGTGTAGTCGGCAGTTGGAAGTTCCCGTTTGTTTATCGAGCCAACGGGACCTCGGCATGCCATCCGCGCTTCTCTCACCCCCGTCGAAACCGGATCGCCCCCATGTTCGGTTGTCAACGGCCGCGCTTCCGCGGCGCTCTCTTCAGTCTAGCTCCGAACGGGCGCGCAGTCAAGACGGGCGGGCCGCCCACGACGCGGCGCCTCGCCCGCCTAGTGCACCTCCCGCACCGATCTCGTCTTGAAGACCTCGTACTCGTGCCCCTCGATCGTGTCCGGCCGCTCGTACGCGCGGCGGATCTCCTCCGGGCCGGTGAGGGAAGGATCGAACTCCACGATGGCCGTGTTCGTCCTCGTGTACACGGTGATCGCGACGACGCCCGGCACGTCCGCGATCTTCGCGGCGAGGAACTTCGCCACGCCGCCGCACTTCAGACCCTCCACCTCGAACTCGACCGTCTTCACGACCCCCGGCCGCTCGTCCATGAAGGCGCGTTCGAGGGTCGGAACGCGGTACACGCCGGCCGTCCCGAACGCCAGAGCGATGAGCGCGGCGATCACGAGGGGGATGACGATCGCCCGCCCAAGCGGCGACCGACCGCCGACCGATCGCCTCCCCGCGAGAGACAGGTCGAGCGCCTTGCGATCCCCGCAGGCGACCACGCACTCGAGGCAGTTCGTGCAGTTCCTCGCGGTCACCTGGTCCGCGGTCGAGACGGCGATCCGATGGGGACATGCCGCGTCGCAGTCGCCGCAGTCCACGCAGGCCGCTGCGTTCCGCCGGACCCTCATGGGACCTAGGCGGCTCATCGGATCCATCACGGCGCCCAGGGGACAGAGGTACCGACACCACGCGAAGGGCACCACGAAGATGAGGGCGAGGATGGCGGCGAGGATGGCAAAGCTCCACGGGAAGGTCCCGTGACCTCCCCACGAGAACAGGATATAGAACGGATCGTACGCGCGGAAGCCCAGGTCGTACTGCCACACCGTCCACGTGAGCGCGACGATCGCGACGAGGACGACGTAGCGGAGGTTCACGAGGACCCTGTCGACCGCCCCCGGGACTCTGATGTCGCGCCGGAGGACCTTCCGCCCCAGCCGCGCCAGCCACTCGGACACCGTCCCGAACGGGCAGATCCACGAGCAGAAGGACTTTTTCGTCGCGAGCGTGAGCACGACGAGCGAGACGAGGAGCGCGGTGTTGAGCTCGGTCAGGCGGCAGGTGTACGCCTTGTGTTTGAAGAGCGGGAAGAGCGCCACGAGTCCGCCGAACGGGCAGTAGGTGTCGCACGTGTTCTGGGTAAGCCCGAGAAGCCCGCGGATGAGCAGCCACAGCGTTCCCGCAACGAAGAGCACCTGCACGCGTGTCCGTAGAGATCTCATGCGCCGTCCCCTCCGTCCGTGTTCGTCCGCGGGCGCCGCCACCGGCGCGCCGATCGTCGCCGGGTTCGGCCGCCCCGTGCGGGCGCGTCAGCGCTCCCGGCGCACCCTCAACCGCTCGTTGAGCGGCATGTCCGACACAACGAACCTGAACTTCCCGCCCGCCGTCCGCTCAACGCGATCGACGTACTCGAAGGCGATGTCCATCGAGGTCCCCAGCCGCTCACGGGTGTTCGCAAGCAGCGTCCGCTCATCGGCCTCCGAGTAGCCTTCGTCGCGCGAGACCTTCAGCACGACCCGGTCCACGGCGGGCTGATAGACCTGCGCCTCCCGCACGTGCCGCACGCCCTTGAGGATGTGATCGAGCCGCCCGACGTGCGCCCCGTCGGGCGTCACGACGTAGTCCTCCACCCTCCCGACGAGCGACCGCACGAGCCTTCCGCCGCGCCCGCACGGACACCGCTCTCCGGCCGGCAGGGGAACCGCCACGTCTCCCGTGACGTACCTGATGAGCGGCATCGCGAGGTTGTCGACGTTGGTGCAGACAAGCACGCCCTCCTCTCCGGGACGCACCGGCGCGCCGTCGTCATTGAGGAACTCGGCGATGCTGTGCTCGGCCATCACGTGGAAGCTGCCCCGCTCGCACTCCCCGATGTACCCGGCCCGCTCGGCATTGCCGTAGTAAGAGTACGCCTTGCAGCCGAACGCGCGCTCGATCTCGGCGCGCTGGTGTTCGAGCAACGTCTCGGACGACGTGAAGACCGCCCGCGGCCGCACCGTCCGGACGCCGTCGTCGTTCAGGCGGAGCGCAACGAGGTAGATCGACGACGGGTAGCCGTGAACGAGCTCGGGCCTGAAGCGCTCGAGCGCGCAGCAGTAGTGCTCGAGGTTCCCCGGAGACATGTGGTACGAGGAGAACAGCATCTGGTTCTCCAGGCGGTTCCTCACCCAGAAGGGCACCCTGTCCTGCTCCGCAGGCACGACAGGGTGGCCCGCCAGCGTCGCGGTCCTGCAGCCGCGCCGGACCCCTGCCCAGGAGCGATGGAACCACCAGAACGCGTACTCCTTCTGGAAGAGGGCGCGGGACTGATAGAGGTCCAGGGGCGTGCCCGTCGTGCCGCTCGTGTGGATGCACACGAGGCGCGCCGGCTCCTCACCCTCGGAGAGAAGGTCGGACGCGTTCCGTCTCACCGCATCCTTCGTGAGCAGAGGAACACGCTCAAGATCGGCCAGCCCGCGCACGCGCTCCGGGTCAAAGCCCTGTTCGCGGAACAGCGCCCGGTAGTACGGGACACGCGCCGCCGCATGGCCGAGCAGCGCCTTGAGCGCGCGAAGCTGGATCCCCTCGAGCTCATCGTTGGAGAGGCGCTCGTGCTCCGCGAGCCGAGCCATGTGCTCGCGGAAGTGGCGGCCGTACTTCAGGGGATAGGTCCTCGCCGCGTAGCAGGTCGCCGCCAGATCCCTCAGCGGTGGCGGGGAATGCCGGTACACGAACCCCTGCGCCCTGCCGCCGTACGCCACGGCTGCCTCCTGGTCACCCCTCGCTCGGCCAATCGACCTACGCGAGCTCGATGTGGTCCTTCCACCCGAAGTGGGGCGCGAAGCGGAACGTGTCTTCGATCCTGATGTCGAGCAGCGCCCTGTCAAACGCCTCCCTGTTGCTCCGAACGGCGATGTCGCGCTCGACGAACGCCGCCAGCGGAAGCCGCGTGATGCCGAGGGCGTTCCCGAGCATCGGGATCTTCCCGGTGTCGAACCCCATGAGCCTGGCGCACACGCAGTCGACCGCCACGGGGTTCCTGCCGCCGATGAGCACGCCGCAGGGCTTCGGATCCGGGGCGAGCGGCCCGGGGCCCTCGCCTCCGACGATCCCGTCCACGATGCTCAGGTACCTCCTCGGGCGCATCGTGTCCGAGACCGCGCCGGTCGAGTCGCCGTAGAAGAGCAGCTTGTTGAGGTCGAGCACCATCCGCCAGGCGGTGTCGTTGCCGTGCCAGTTGCCGCTTCGCACGACCTGCTCGGTGCCCCCGAAGAACCCGTAGCCCAGGTTCTTGATGGCGCGCGTCAGCCGCCCGCCCGTGCCTCCACGCCGCGCAAGCGTGCGCCTGAGGGCCATCGTGGCCGCGGACTGCAGCTCGTTGAGCAGCGACGCGTCGGGATACTCGTCTCCGCCCCGCCGCGGGGTCCCCATCACGTGGTGCGGAAGGTAGTTCCTGTGACCGTGGATCCCCACGAGGTTCTTGAGCGAGAGCGTGACGCCGACCTTCTTGTGGGTCTTGAGCTTCGGGAGATTGATGAACACGTCCGCCTCGACGGCTGTCCTGCCGAGGAGATACCTGTTCACGCCGCGGCTGTGGTGAGACTGGGTCTCACGGAAGTCGGACTCGGCTCCGTAGTAGTCCCGGTCCTTCACGAACTCGCTTCGCTCGGCGAGGTCGAACGGCACGAAGCCCCGAGGGTCGCCGGTGAGCGCGACCCTCTCGGTCGTCACACCGTCGAGCCCTCTGATCCACCGCTCGACGCGGAAGTCGCAGATGGAGAGATCGCACCCATACTCGGCGCGGCAGCGTTCCTGCAGCGCGTCGAGCCCGAGCACCGCGCGGACGGCATCGAAGTCGGCGTCGTTCTGCGGCCCGTCCCCGATCACGACCCTCCCGCGACCCGCGAGCGCCTCGCAGCACAGCTCCGCCACGGCGGCGATCACGGTCCCGTGCGTCATCACCTGCTCCCAGCTCTCGTCGTGCACGTGCGACTGCCTGATCATGTTCGGCTTGATGAGGACCGTGTCCCCGGGCGCGACGAAGCCGCGGAGCGGGTTCGCGTCGCTCGTGCCGAGGACGCCGCGCAGCACATCGAGCACCGCCGCCTTCACGGCGGCGGGCTCGTAGCGGGTCGTCCCCAGGTCATGAACGAAGACGGTCGAGTCCGAGATCAGCGGCTTCATCCGTCCTTCCACGGAGCACTCCGGCGTACAGCTCTCCGTACGCCCGCGTGGCCTCGCCGATGCCGTAGGACGCCTGCACCTCACGCCGGTTGGCGTTCCCCACCGCCGCTCTGAGCGTGGGGTCCTTCGCGAGCCGCTCAATCCGCTCGGCGAGCGCGGCCGGGTCGCGCGGCCCGACGAGGAACCCGTTGACACCGTCCCTGAGAAGGTGGGGCATGACACCGTGCGTCGTGCTCACGATCGGGAGCCCCGCGGCCATCGCTTCGAGCAGGACATACGGGAACCCCTCGTTCCAGCGCGTTGGGAAGACGAGCGCATCGCTCGACCGGTACGCCGCGATCTTGTCCTCGCCTCCCGCGAAGCCGGTGAACCGCACCGTGCCCTCGAGCCCGCGCCGCGCGACGAGCGCCCGGGCGGCACCCAGGTCCTCGCCGGAGCCGACCACCGTGAGCGCGGCCGTCGTGCCCCTGTCGCGGAGGAGGCGCATCGCCTCGATCGCATCGAGCACGCCCTTCTCCCGCGTGACCCTCCCGATGAAGAGAAGGCGAAGCGTGTCGCCGCCGGGGACGCGCTCGGCGGCAAGGAGCGCGGACATCGCCTCGGGCTCGAGGAAGTTCGGCACGACCCGGACATTGGTCAGGCCGGGGCACAGCCCCAGCAGTCGCTCCTCGTGGTAGGGGGCCAGCACGACGACCGCCGAGGCCCTCCTGAGGGTGAGCTCGGCGTACCGCCTGAACCAGGCGGGACCCTGGAGCACCGTGTTGCGCTCGAACCCGCCGTGGAACTCGAAGACCGTCGCGATGCGCCGCGGCACGGTCCAGAGCGCCGCCGCGTCTCTCAGGAAGGCCTTCGCGTCCGGCGCCGAGTTGAAATGGACGAGCGCCGGGCGGCGCGCGCTCAACGCCCGGCGGAAGCGCACGAGCTGCGAGAGCAACCGCACGACGCGGCCGGGCCCGGACGCGCGCCACGTCTCCCCGCCGAGGTCCACAACCTCGAGCCGGTAGGCCTGCGCGAGTCCCGTGGACTGGAGCATCCGGATGTGCGTGTTGATCCCGAACCCGCGAGCGGAGGGCGGGCCGGTCACGAAGACGAGAGGTCTGCTGCACGCCGAGGCGGGGGCCATCGGTCCCTTTCTGCTGCGTTCGCCCGACCACGCCCAGGCGGCGTCAATCCCCGCGCGGCCGGCTCCTGAACCGGTCGGCCCGCTCCGCGTAGTACGCCTCAACCCGGTCCACGATGCGCGGCCAGTCGTACTTCGCCATCACCTCGTCTCGGTATCGGGAGGTCCCGGCGTCCTCCCGCCGCCAGTCGAGCCACTCGATGACCGACCGCGCGATCGCCGCGCTCGTCGTGTCGGCGGTCAGCAGCCGCGCGTCGATTGCGCCCAGGATCTCCGGCGTTGCGCCCGCCGGCGTTCCGACCACCGGCAGATTCGTCGAGAGCGCCTCGACGGTCGAGATGCCGAAACCCTCCAGGGCAACGGTCGGGAGCACGAAGAGGTCCGCGGCCTGGTACCGCCGGACCAGCTCGTCGTCCGTAACGCGCCCGAGCAGCCTGACTGACGCGGCGAGGCCCAGTCGGACCACCAGCGTCTCGAGCGTGGACCTGAGCGGGCCGTCGCCGCAGAGGGAGAGCGTGACGGCCAGGCCCCGCGCAGCCGCCGCCTGAGTGGTCGGCACCATCGCCTCGATCAGGCTCTCAAGTCCCATCCGCGGTGCCAGGTTCCTCACGGTGAGGATCTCGAGCGTGCTCGGGTCCACCCCCAGGCTCGCGCGGACGGCCGCGCGGTCGCCGGCCGGCCGGAACCGCCCGGTGTCGACGCCCCCGGGGATCACCTCCACCGCAGCTCGATCGACCGAGGGGAACTCGCGTTCGATGTGCCCCGCCGTGTAGCGCGACAGGACGACGATGCCCTGAGCGGCCTCCAGAACGCCGCGCTCGAGGGCCCGCTGCGCGCGCTCGAGAAGGGGCGCGCTCGCTCGCAGCGAGAGCCGCTTCGCCGGAGAGGTCTCATGCCGGACCCGCCACGCGGTGTCGAGGCGGAACTCGAGGAACACCGGAGCGTGAAAGGTGGGCACTTGACAGATGGAGCTACCGAGGCGGCTCCGCGCCAGCGCGTACCCAAGCTGAGACTCGTGGACGCTCAGGATGTCCACGGGACGGCGCTCGGCGATGCGGGCGAACTCGCGACGGGTGTTCGCAAGATGCTGGAGCGTGCTCAGGAGGGGCGTCGCCCGGCGAAACGAGTAGCGGTGAACCCGTATGCCGTCCAGATCCACCGGGGGGCCGGCACATTCCTGCCTCGTGCTCGCAATCACGCGGACCTCGTGGCCCCGGGCCGCCAACCGTCGATAGAGCTCATAGATGTAGCTGTACGTGCCCCCGACCCGCTCCGGAACCATGCCGCGGTGCACGCAGACGATGTGCATGGGCGTAGTCTAGCGACCGTGTAGGCGCCTGTCAATGCGGCGGGGCCGGCATCACACCGGCCCCGCCTCGCTGGTACGCCCAGAAGGAATCGAACCTTCAACCTACTGATTAAGAGTCAGTTGCTCTGCCTAGTTGAGCTATGGGCGCACGCTCTCGAGCCGGCGTCTGTTGCCGCCGGCGCTCTCACTCAGAACGGCAGGTCGTCGTCAGGCACCTTGATGGCGTCGGCCGCGAACTCCGGAGTCTCCTCGGAGTCGGACCTCCCCTCTTCCTGTGCCGAACCACGGCCGCCGAGCATGATCATGTTCTGCGCGACGATCTCCGTCGTCTTGCGCTGGCCACCCTGCTTGTCCTCCCACGATCTCGTCGTGATCCGCCCCTCGATGTACACCTGCCGTCCCTTGCGCAGGTACTGCGAGCAGATCTCGCCGAGCTTTCCCCACGCGACGATCCTGTGCCACTCGGTCCGCTCCTGCCTCACCCCGTCCTTGTCGTTCCAACCCTCGTTCGTCGCGAGCGTGAACGACGCCACGGACGTGCCTCCCGGCGTGGAGCGAAGCTCGGGATCGCTGCCGAGGTTCCCGACCAGGATCACCTTGTTGACGCCTCTTGCGCCGGCCATACCGCTTCCCTCGTTAGGGGTTGTCACACTTCCGCTGCCGGTTGCGGCAGCGCCCGGGGCCGCTTCCGCAAGGGGTCTGTCCCCTCCCCGCACCCTCCTCCGCGGCCGGTCGGCCGCCCCCCGGGGGCCGTCGTGGAGCCTACCATCGCGTGGGCTTCGGAGCAAGCCCGCCACGGCCAGCCCGCGCGCTGCAGCAATTGGGGTGGAAGACGGGATTCGAACCCGCGACGACCGGAGCCACAGTCCGGGGCTCTACCAACTGAGCTACTTCCACCGTGTCTGGTACGCCTGGCTGGAGTCGAACCAGCGACCTACGGATTAGAAGTCCGTTGCTCTATCCAGCTGAGCTACAGGCGCGCCTGGTCGGGGCGAGAGGATTCGAACCTCCGACTTCCTGCTCCCAAAGCAGGCGCGCTAACCGGACTGCGCCACGCCCCGCGTCAACGGTCCGACGAAGTCACCCGCCGCTGATGATATGCGCCGACTCCCGCCGTGTCAAGCGCGGCGCCGCGATCGCGGGTCCGCCCGGCCCAGGAAAGAGCGTGGCCGCGGCCCAATGGGAGGCCAGCGGCCACGTGGGAGACCCGACTCTCGTGTGAGAGCCAAGTCGGCCATCTTGCTCCGTCATCGTCGGCACGGGAGCCGATGCGTCATTCTAACACGCGGACGGGGGCTGGGCAAGCCGGTCGACCGGGGACGGTCAGTTGTCGTAACTGATTGCTTGAATGCGTGTTATGAGGGGCGGGGCGGCGCGTGACTGCCCCGCTCAGACCTGCAGCGAGGACGCCGAACTCGCGGGCGCAGTCACACGCCGACCCGCCCCCGACACGCGCCGACGACCATCAACGCGCGGTGGCAGTCACTCGGCGAGCAGCTCCTCGATGGCCGCGCGCGCCGCCATGAGCGCGCGCCCCCGGTGACTCACGAGGTTCTTCTCGTGCGCGGCCATCTCCGCGTAGGTTCGCTCGTGGCCGTCCGGGAGAAAGAGAGCGTCGTACCCGAAGCCGCCCGTCCCTCGCGGTCGCTCGAGGATCGTCCCCTCGGTTCGCCCCTCGACGACGCGCACCGGACGCCCGGGAGAGGCGAGCGCGACCACGCAGCGAAAGGCCGCGCGTCTCCGCGCCGCGGGCACGCCGGTGAGCGCGGCGAGCAGCTTCCTGTTGTTCTCGTCGTAGTTCGCGTCGTCCCCCGCGTATCTGGCCGACCTCACGCCGGGCGCGCCGCCGAGGAACTCCACCTCAAGCCCCGTGTCGTCCGCGAGCGCGGCCATCCCCGTCGCGTCCCGCACGGCGAGGGCCTTCTTGACGGCGTTCCCCTCGAGGGTCGCCGCGTCCTCAACGACGTCGGGGACGCCCGCGAGGTCCAGGCACGACATGATGCGCACCGGGAGCCCCAGCAGAAGGGCTGACATCTCGGCGACCTTGTGGGGATTGCGCGTGGCGAGGACGAGGACCGGCGCTGCCGCTGTCCCGTCGGCAGGGAGCGTCACGGCGCGACGCCCCCGGGACGCGCGCGCCCGTCACCGCAGCCGCCCGTCAGCTGCTCGAGCGTGACGACCGAGACGCCGGGAAGCCGCGCTCGAAGGAAGCGCTCGGCCTGCTCGGTGAAGCGATGGGGCACGTCGCTCACGAAGAACGAGTGCTCGGGCGGATGTCCGGCCGCCCGCGCCGCGCCGCGTGCCGCGAGCCGCTCGCCGACCTCGCGCGCGGTCTCCTCGGCCGAGTCGATCAGGGTGATGCCGGGGCCGAGCACCTTCGAGATGGTCGCCTTGAGGATCGGGTAGTGCGTGCAGCCGAGCACGACCGTGTCCACGCCGGCGTCCCTGAGCGGCGTGAGGTACTCGTGCGCGATGACGAGGGTGACCTCGCGGTCCGTCCACCCTTCCTCGGCGAGCGGGACGAACAGCGGGCAGCTCTTCCCGACGACGGCGACCTCGCGATCCAGCCTGTGGATCTCTCGCTCGTAGGCGCGGCTTGCGATGGTGCCTTCCGTCCCGATGACGCCGATTCTCCCGACGCGGGTCGCCGAGACGGCGGCCAGCGCCCCCGGCTGGATCACGCCGACGATCGGGACGTCGTGGCGCGCGACGAGCGCGTCGAGCGCCACGGCCGACGCGGTGTTGCACGCCACGACGATCATCTTGACGCCCTGACGCAACAGGAAGTCCGTGTTCTGGACGGCGAACTGCGTGACGGTCTCCGCGGACTTCGGGCCGTACGGAAGCCGCGCGGTGTCACCGAAGTACACGATGGCCTCGGCCGGCAGCTGGCGCATGATCTCCGCGGCGACCGTGAGCCCGCCGATGCCCGAGTCGAAGACGCCGATCGGCCGTCCTGCGGCGCTGGGCACCATCGCCTCCGATTCGAAGGCCGCCATCAGCGGTACTGGTCGACGGGGAACGGCGCTGACGCGTCGATGTGCCCGGCGATCGTCTCGATCTCCCTGCCCTCGACGAGAACGCGCACGGACACCACCTCGGGGAAGTTCGACGCGAGCGTCCTCACGATCGACCGGATCGTCATAAGCTCGCCGGTCGAGCCGCCCGGGTGGTTCGCGACCAGCTCCCGCGAGAAGTCCACGAACGCGCACCCCGACTCGTCGAGGATGACCGACAGCACCTTCGTCCCCTCCGGGAGCGTCCTCGCGCTGTCGCCGCCGCGCGGTCCGCGGACGAGCTCCTCGAGAATGCGCTGCGCGCGGGCGGCCGCGTCCTCGGGCACCGCGATCTCCCTGCGCTCCTCCGTCATGGCGATGCCCTCGCGGTCCGCAAACGCGAGGACGACCGCCTGCACGCCCGGCCCCAGGTCTTCCTGCACCGTGCCGCCGGGTCGGATCTCCTGCGGCGCTTCGCGGTCGCGAAGAACAACGATCGCGACGGCAAGCACCAGCACGAGAACCGCGATGACCACATGAACAGGTCGCACGTTCACAAGCCCTCCCGCGTCACGTCGGCCCTGAAATCGCTCACGCCGGCCGCGACGGCGCTCGCGAGCCCTTCCCGCCAGCTTACGTCGGCGAGGAGACGCGCGTCCGCGGCGTTCGTCACGAAGCCGATCTCCACCATGACCGCAGGCATCGAGCACCCCGAGAGCGTCGCGAAGTCGCCCGTCTGCGTCGCCGGCCGCGCGGCCCGGAGCGCCACGCGTCTCCGGATCGCGGCCACGAGGTCGCCGCTCGCCGCCGCGTACCGGTCCTGGACGCGGTCCCATCGCGCCGCTCCTCCCCGCCCGGAGCGCCCGGTGGTGCTCCAGTGGGCCAGGGTCGTCGCGCGCCGCGCGCGCCCGCAGCTCGAGATGAGCGGCCCCGCGGCGCCGGTCGAGAACGACGCCCCGCAGTGAACGCTCAGGAGGATGTCGGCCTCGGCGAGGTTCGCCGTCTCCGCCCGCTGCTTGAGGGGCACCGTGTCGTCCTGGTCCCGCGTCATGAGCACGTGGAAGCCCTCGCGCTCGAGCGCGGGCCTGAGCTGCCGCGCGAACGCGAGGCTCAGGTCCTTCTCGAAGTACCCCGCCGTGATCCACGCGCCGAGGTCGCTCCCGCCGTGCCCGGGATCGATGATGACCGTGTCGATGACCTCGTCGAGGCCGTGCCGCCTGACGTCCGTTGCGGCGCGCGGCTCGCGCGCGGGGCTCTCCGCCGCCCCCCGCGCTCCTCTAACGACCGACACCTCGAGCCGCGTCGGGTCGGCGCGCAGCACCGTCGAGTGGACGCCGGCATCGCCCGAGAGCGCCGCGGTCACGAGCACGCCCGCCCGCAGGCGCTGCACCGCGACGCCGCGGACGAGCCCGGAGCCGTGCGGCAGCGCGAGGCTGTCGGACACGCCCGCCGCGCGGATGAGGACCTCGAGCACGCCCTCGCTGAGGTCCGTCGAGAACTCCGCCTGGCCGGACAGACCGATCGCGAGCGTCGCGCCGTCGCCGCTCTCCTCGATCGCGGCCGAGGTCACGACGACGCGGCGGGTCATCACGCTCACGAGGGCCGCCTCGGCGTCCCAGGTCACGTCGGAGTCGAGCGCCCACGCGAGCGCGTCCGTCAGGTAGGCCGGCGGCGCCCACAGGTCGCCGCGCCCCCGCAGGAGCGGGAGGCGCAGGTTGCGTACGCTGTCGTCGCATCGAACGAACCGGTTGTCCGCCGAGGCGGAGATCCTGCGGCCGTTGACGGAGAGCGTGAGCTTGCCGTTCTGCGGGTTCCAGTGCCTCACGGCTCCCGAGGCGCGCGCCAGGTCGGCCACGCTGAAGTACGTGACACCATCCCGCTCGACGGTCTCCACGGTCTCGGCGCGACCCTCGGCGCGGAACACCATCCGGAAGGCGCCTCCGCTCGCGGGCGAGAGAGAGCCGAGGACGGCGAGCGCCGCGAGCGCGAGCGGGGCGAAGGCGGACGAGCGCGTCACTCCTCACCCCTCCCGCGCCGGCGCAGCGCGCGCGCCATCTCGCGCTCCGCGTCGCGCTTCGCCAGCGTCTCGCGCTTGTCGAACGCCTTCTTGCCTCTGCACACGCCGATCTCGATCTTCACGACGCCGTTCCTGATGTGCGCCGAGAGCGGCACGAGCGTCATCCCCTTCTCCATGACCTGCCGATGGAGCCGCCGGATCTCGGACCTGTGGAGAAGGAGCTTCCGGCGCCTGACGGGATCGACGTTGAAGCGGTTGCCGTACTCGTAGGGGCTGATGTGCGCGCCGTGGAGGAAGATCTCGCCGTTCTCGATCCTGGCGTAGCCGTCCACGAGCTGGATCTTCCCCAGGCGGACCGACTTCACCTCGGTGCCCTTGAGGACGATGCCGGCCTCGATGGCATCAACGACGTGGTAGTCGTGCCGGGCGCGCTTGTTGCGCGCGACGGTCTTCGCCTCGTCGCCCACGGCCCCGCCCCCCGGGCTCCGGACCGGCCCGGTGCCCCCGCCTGACGCCAGCGCGCGCCGTCTGACGCCCGTCCGTCACGCCGCGCCCGCCAGGAACGAATCCTAGCAGAGGCCGCGCGGGGCCGCAAGTGCGGTCCCCCTCGCGGGTTGACTTGGCGCGGCATCCGCGCTAGACTGACCGTCGGCAGTCAGCCGAAGTGGCGGAATTGGTAGACGCGCTGCGTTCAGGGCGCAGTAGGGGCAAACCCTGCGGGGGTTCGAGTCCCCCCTTCGGCACCAGGCGACCCGGGGCGGCGTGCTGCCGGCAGGCGGCAGGCCGCCCTTTGCCAAGGAGGCGCTGTGGCAGGCTCGCGCGTTGCGGTCCTCCGGACGCGTCCGGAGTCGGTGCTCGAGGACTACAGGAGGCTGTGCGATCTCGCCGGCGCGCGGGACGCGCTCGACGCCTCCGCGACGAGCATTCTCAAGGACAACATCAGCTGGCACCTCATGTACCCGTCGTCCAACACGACGCCGTGGCAGCTCGAGGGGACCATCCTCGGTCTCAGGGACGCCGGCCTCTCCGACCTCGTGGACGTGCACAACAAGACGGTCGTCACCATCGCGGACCTCGGCGACCGCTACAACAAGCTCGGACCCGTGCTCGCCAAGCACGGGGTCCCCGTGAAGTACAACTTCGAGCCCGCCGACATGAGCTGGGTGCCCTACCGACCCAAGGCGAGGATGCTCGCGCTCGACCGCGTCTACCCCGACGGGATCAACATCCCCGACTTCTTCTTCGGCAAGAACATCGTGCACCTGCCGACCGTGAAGACGCACAGCTACACGGTCACGACGGGCGCGATGAAGAACGCGTTCGGAGGACTCCTGTGCGTGAACCGGCACATGACCCACACGTGGATCCACGACACGCTCGTGGACCTGCTCGCGATCCAGCGCGAGATCCACTCCGGCATCTTCGCGACGATGGACGGGACGACGGCGGGAAGCGGCCCGGGGCCGCGCACGCTCGTGCCGCACCGGAAGGACGTCATCCTCGCGTCGGCGGACCCGGTCGCCATCGACGCGGTCGCCGCGGCGATGATGGGCTTCGACCCGATGGCCGTCCGCTACATCGCGCGGGCCACCGAGGCGGGCCTGGGGCAGGGCGATCCGAGGAAGATCGAGATCGTGGGCGACGAGGAGGCCGCCGCCGAGCGCTGGGGATTCAAGGTCGGCGTCAACCTCGGGACGGGGACGGGAATGCTCCTGTGGCGTTCGCCGCTCAGGGTCTTCCAGAAGCTTCTCTTCCAGACCCCCATCGTGAAGATCTTCATCTTCGCGAGCGAGACCTATCACGACCGGATCTGGTACCCGCTCAGGGGCAGGCCGGTGGTCGAGCGGTGGAAGCGAGAGAGCCCGTGGGGCAGGCTCTTCGAGAGCTACCCCGGCTGAGCCGCCCGCGCGCCGCGCCTCAGGGGCTTCCTGCCAGCACCGACTCCGTCACCTCGACGACGTAGGCGTCCACACCGCCCTCTCTGATCGTCGCGTTGAACCGCGCGATCGCGTCGAGGACCCGCCGCGCGTGGTCCGCGTCCACGACGACCATGAGCGCCGAGTTCATCCCGGGCCAGACCTGGGTGCCGTCGCGCGCATCCCCGCAGGAGCACCGCCCCTCCACCTCCCGCCACCGCGTGTAGCAGCGCACTCCGCACTCCCTGAGCGCGGCCATGACCTCGTCGTGGAACCCGACGTAGTACGTCATCAGGATGAGCTTCATGCTGTGTTCTCCTCGAAGCGCCTGAACCTGGTCTCGAAGACGGCGTAGACGGTCGGCACGAGCACGAGCGTCACGAGCGTCGCCACCAGGAGCCCCCCGATCATCGCGACGCCGAGCGGCCGCCAGACCTCCGACCCCGTGGCGCGCATGACGGCGAGCGGGATCATGCCGAAGATCGTCGTGAACGTCGTCATGAGGACCGGGCGCAGGCGGCGACGGCCGGCCGCCAGCACGGCCTCCGCGAGCGGAGTTCCCCGCCTCCTCGTGATGTTCGTGTAGTCAACGAGCACGATGGCATTGTTGACGACGATGCCCACGAGCATGATGACGCCGAGGAACGACGTGAGCGCGAGCGTCGTGCCCGTGATGAGAAACGCCCAGATGACCCCGACGAACGCGAAGGGCACCGAGAACATCACGATGAACGGATCGATGAGCGACTCGAACTGCGCCGCCATGACCATGTAGACGAGCACGATGGACAGCATGAGCAACAGCGCGAGGTCGCGGAACGCGCGGCCCTGCTGTTCGACGTCACCGCCGAAGTCCACGCGCACGGACGGCGGCACCTCGATGTCGGCCAGCGCCTTCCGGATGTCGCCCGTCACCTCACCCAGCGGACGCCCGAGGAGGCGTCCCTCGACCTTCACGATCCGCTCCTGGTCACGGTGACGGATCTCCGTGGGGGCGACGCCGAGCTGCACGTCGGCCACGGACGAGAGCCGCACCGCCCCGCCGGCCATCGTGGGGATGGGAAGCGCCAGGATGTCCTCGAGCGTCGCGCGGCGCCCTTGGGGCGCCCTCACGACGACGTCCCACTCCTCTCCGCTCTCGCGAAGCCTCGTCGCGTCGGTGCCCGAGATGTGCGTCTGGAGGGCCGAGGAGATGAGGTACGTGTTGAGGCCGACCGCGGCCGCCCGCTCGCGGTTGACGATGACGTGGAACTCCGGCCGCGGATCGCCCGTGTCGAGTTCGATGTCCACGGTGCCCGGCACCTTCCGGATCGCGTCACGGACAAGAACGCCGATCCTCTCCAGCTCGTCCATGTCGCGGCCCTTGAGCTGCACGGAGATCGGAACGACGCCCATGCCGAAGAACTGGCCGATCGAGCTTCCGGCGCGCACGTTCACCTTGACGACGTCCGGCATGGACTTCGCCTTCTTCCGGAGGAGGTCGCCGACCTCCTCGGACGTCCTCTCGCGCCTCTCCCTGTCCACGAGCTTGAGGCCGACCCGCCCGACGTGCGTGCCCTCCTTCTCGCCCTGGACGACCGCCCAGCCGCCCATCTCGCCGGCGAAGCTGTAGAGGTACTCCCTCTCGGGCACCTCGGCCACGATGTGGTCCTCGATCTCCCCGATGATCTCCATCGTCCGCTCGAGGTGCGTCCCCGGCGTGACCTCGAGGATCATCTCGATCTCGCCGCTGTCCGGCGTCGGGAAGAACTCGGTCTTCACGAACCCCGCGAGCGCCATCGTGACGACGAAGATCCCGACGGCGACGAGCACGGTCCTCTTCCTGCGCCGGAGCGCGGCCGCGAGCAGTCGCGCGTAGCGCTCGTCCACGACCCTGAGGAAGCGCTCCCCCGCGTCGAAGAACCACGAGAGCCGCCCGCCGCGGGCCGGCGCCGCGTACTCGCGCCGGAGAAGGGTGGAGGTCAGCGCCGGCGTGAGCGTGAGCGCCGTGAAGAGCGAGGCCGTGATCATCACGATGATGATGAGGGCGAGCTGTTTGAACAGCACTCCCGTGAGCCCGCTGGCAAAGAGCATCGGCACGAACACGACGATCGTCGTCGCAGCGGCCGCGGTGACCGCAAGGCCGATCTCCGACGGGCCGTATGTGGACGCCTCCCGCACCTTCTCGCCCGCCTCGACGTGCCGCGTGATGTTCTCGAGGACGACGATCGCCGCGTCGACGACCATGCCGACGGCGATCGAGAGGCTCATGAGCGTCACGAGGTTGATCGTGTACCCCGCGACGTACATCGCGAAGAACGCCGTGACGACCGACACGGGGATCGTGAGCGCGATGACCAGCGTTCCCCGGAGCCGCCTGAGGAAGAAGAGCACGATGAGAATGACGCAGAGACCGCCGTAGTACACGGCCGTGCTCAGGTTCCGGATCGCCCGCTCGATGAAGTCCGAGGTGTTCCAGAACGTGAAGATGTGAACGTCCGGCGGCAGATCGTCCTTGATCTGCTCGAGCTTCGCCATGGCGGCCTTCGAGATGGCGACGGAGTTCGTGCCCGCCTGCTTCGACACGAAGAACACGACGCCCGGCTCGCGGTCCGCCCTCGCCTCCATCCAGGACTCCGCGAACGCATCCTCGATCTCCGCGATGTCCCTGAGGTGGATGAGCCTTCCCATGTGCTGCCCGACCACCACGCGCGCGATCTCGTCGGCCGACGTGAGCTGCCCGGGCACGCGCACGGTGTAGTCGGACCAGCCGATGCGGACCTGGCCCGCCGGCATGTCGAGGTTCTCGGCCTTGAGGGCGCCGAGGACCCGGTCCAGCGAGATCCCCGTGGCCTCGAGCTTCCTGGGATCGACTCGCACCTGGATCTCGCGCTGGGGCCCGCCGACGAACATGACCTCGGCCACGCCCGGCACGGACTTGAGCGGGTCGACCACCTGCGTCTTCATGATGTGGCGCAGCCCCGGGTAGCTCTCGCGGGCGGTCGCGCCCATCACGAGGATCGGGATGCTCGCCGAGCTCATCTTCATGAGCGCGGGCGGCTCGATGTCGCTCGGGAGGAACTGCCTGAGCGCGTCGAGCTGCTCGCGGATGTCGCTCGCCGCCTCCGACAGGTCGGTGCCGAACGCGAACTGCACGGTCACGACCGACAGGTTGTTCTGGGAGACCGAGTCCACGTGCTCGACGCCGCTGAGGGTCGAGAGCGCGTCCTCGATGGGCTCGGTGACGTTCGTCTCGATGTCCTCGGAGCCGGCGCCGAGGTAGTAGGTGATGACGCTCACCATCGGGAACTCGAACGAGGGCATGAGGTCGACGGGGAGCCTGACGAAGCTCAGCACGCCGAAGATGGCGATCGCGATGAAGAGCATGAAGACAGCGATGGGGCGCTTGACGGCGAACCCGGAGAGGTTCATCGGCCCGCCTCCTCCTCACCGGCGCTGGCCGCGGCCGGGGCCTCGACGATCTCGACCTCCGCTCCGTCGCGCAGGCGGTAGCGGCCGGCCGTCACCACCGACTCGCCGTCCTCGAGGCCCGCCAGCACCTCGACGGACTCGCCGAAGCTCTCGCCGAGCCTGAGGTCGCGCCGCCGGGCGACTCCTCCGTCGACGACGTAGACGTAGAACGCCGCCGTTCCCTCCTGGCGCACGAGCGCGTCGCGCGGCACGAGGAGGGCCGAGCGTGGAGAGAGCGCCAGGGCGACGTCGGCGAACATCCCCGGTCTGAGGACCTCACCGGGATTGGCCACGACGACGTCCGCCGCGGCCGTGCGGGACATCGCGTCGAGGATCGGGTCGACCCGCGTGACCTCGCCGCGAAGGGTGCGCCCGCGGAGCGCCGAGGACGTGACCTCGGCTGCGAGCCCGCTCGAGACGAGGGCCTTCTCTCGCTCAGCGACGCGGATCTCCACCTTCACCGTGTCGATCTTGACGATCTCGAGGACCGCCGGAGAGGGCGTCATCATGGACATGAGCGTGAAGACCTCGCCCTCGTCCAGGTACCTCGCGGAGACGATGCCGCTGAACGGAGCGCGTAGCCGCGCGCTTCCCGTCACGAGGTCGTACCCGGCCTTGGCGGCCTTGTACGCCGCCTCGCTCTGTTCGAACGCCTGCTCACTGATCGCGCCGCGGTCCGCGAGGACCTTCATCCGCTCGTGGTCGCTCTCGATCGCCGCGAACCGCGCGCGGGCCTCGGTGAGCTGCTCGCCCCCGAGTTCGACCAGGAGGTCGCCCTCGGTGACCCTGTCGCCCACGTCGACATGGAGCTTCTCCACCCGTCCCGGGATCTGCGCCCCCAGAAGGACCTTCCGCCACGGCTTGACGGTGCCCGAATACGACATCACGGGAGACACCGTGCCGGCGCCGACCTGAGCCACCGCGACCGGGACCCTGCCGCGTTCCTCGACGGCGGCCTTCTCGCCGCCGCATCCCCCCGCCGCGACGACCGCGACCAGGGTCAGCGCGACCACGCCCGAGCGTACCGTTGACCTCGTCATGCTCGTCTCCTCACTCCCCGGCCACGCCGGCCGCCAGCAGCAGCCCCGCCTCCGCCAGCCGCAACCCGGCCAGCGCGGCGATCCTGCTCATCTCCGCGCCCGTGAGGGACGCCTGGGCGTCCAGCACGGCGCTGCTCGTGACGACTCCGCTTCGGAAGCTCTCCCGCGCGACGCGAAGGCCTTCGCTGGCCTGCGCGGCCGCGCCCTCCGCGATGGAGAGGGCCGCGGTGGCCTCCTCCCGCGCGAGGAAGCTCCGCCTGACGTCGAGCCTCACCGCGTCCTCGAGGAGCTCCCTCGACCGCTCGGCCTGCGCGAGCCCGGCCCGGGCTTCCCTGACGCGACCGCGGGTCGCGCCCCAGTCGAAGATGCTCATCTCGGCCGCGAGGGTGACGTGCCAGTGCTCGTAGAACTCCGGCTCGTACTGGCGGTCGGGACGGTCCCACGCGTACGTGCCGATGGCCATCACGCGCGGGAGGTACCCCGAGCGCGCGATCGACACGCCCTTGCCCGCGGCGCCGACCGCCTCGCGCATCGCGCCGAGATCGCTCCGCGCGGCGAGCGCGGCGCCCGTCCAGGCCTCGAGGCTCCTCTCCGGCAGCGCCGCGCCTGCCAGAGGATCGGTCGGCTCGATCTCCGTGTCGAGGCTCACGCCGAGCGAGAACGCCAGCGCGGCGTTCGCGAGGCTCACGGCGTGCCGGGCCCTCGTCCGGCCCAGCTCGACCTCGGCCATCCGCACGCGCGCGAGCAACGCGTCGCTCCCGATCATCATGCCCTGCTCGTAGAGCGCCTCAACGTCCGCGAGGTGTCTCGACATCTGCGCCACCGCGTCGTCCATGACCTTGAGGGCCTCGCGGGCCTGCACGAGGCCCAGGTACGCGCCGGTGATGCCGTATCGAGCCTCGTCCTCCGACCTCCGGCGCGCCAGCACTTCGGCGTTCGCCGCGTGCCTCGCCGCCCCGTGAGCCGACAGGAGCGCGCCGCCGGTGAAGAGCGGCTGCTGCACCGTCAGCCCGATCGAGTAGATGTCGTCGTCGCCCAGGTAGATCTTCCCCTCGCCGCCGAACGCCCCGAGGTCCATGGAGGGCGCCTCGTCCAGCCGCGTGTACGAGCCGGACGCCGACAGCTGCGGGAAGAACGTGGACGCGGCCTGGCTTCGCCGCGCGTCCGCCGCCACGACCTTCGAGTCCGCGATAGCGAGCTCTCTGCTCCCGGCGAGTCCGAGCTCGACCGCCTCGCGCAGCGTCAGCTCGAGCCGCTCCGCCGCCGCGGCCGGCCCGCCTCCCATGAGCGCAAGCGCCAACAGGACCGCGACGCCTGCGCGAACCGGCCTCGCGGCGCGCTCCGCCCGCCGCGCTTCGTGTACCTGCCTCATGCGCCCGCCCCCCGCGGCCTCATGCCGTCCATCAGGATGGTGATCACGTCTTCCACGACCGACTCCCTGTCCCCTCCAATGTCGCCCGTCGCGCTTCCCAGGAACAGCCCCTTCAGAAGCAGCACGAGCACCCACGCCGTGCGCGTCGGATCGCCCACCACGATCTCGCCTTCCCTCGCCCCTCGGTCCAGGATGTCCCTGTAGAGGTCCACGAAGCCGTCGACCATGTGCTTGAACTCGCCGCGCCACAGCGCCGGCGGCATGATCTCCGCGAGCACGCCGGCGGTGACGCGGTAGACGTTCACGTTCTCGCGAATGAGGGACATGTGCGTGAGGAGCGCCACCTTGAGGCGGCCCCTCGTGTCCTGCGCTCCGTCGACCGCCGCCCGCACCTCGGAGAGGATGTTCCCGATCTCCCTCTCGAGCACGGCCCGGAAGATCGCGTCCCTGCCGTGGAACATCTTGTAGAACGTGGCGCGGCCGACGCGCGCCTCCCGGACGATGTCGGTGATGGTCGTCTTCTCGATCCCGTGCCGCGCGAAGACGCGCCGCGCTGCAGCGATGATCTCCTCCCGACTCCCCGCCCCCTGATTCCGCATCGTCCCCGACCCTGCGAATCGCCGGGACCACGTCGCATCCCGGCTGCGGCTGCGCGCTCCGTGCGCGTGAACGAGTGAACAGTCAGTGTCTACTCTATTCCGCTCGTGCCTGAACGTCAAGGCGCTCGTCAGATGAGGCCGGGCGCGGCACCGCCGCGCCCGGATCGCCGTAACTTGCCGTCTGGATTGCCGTTACTTGAGGAACAGGAGCTTCATGGAGGCCGCCGTGCCTGCGGACTCAAGCCTGCAGAAGTACACGCCGCTGGCCGCTGGGGTCCCGCCCGCGGCGCGCCCGTCCCACGCGATGAACTGATTGCCGGGGTCGAACACGCCGTCCGCGAGCTCGCGGACGAGACGGCCCGCCGGATCGTAGATCCGCAGGGTCGCCCTCTGGCGTGCCGGGAGCGAGAACGCCACGCGAGTCGCCGGGTTGAAGGGGTTGGGGAACGCGCCGTAGAGCGTTGGGACGGACGGAACCCGCTCGTCGGTTCCGGTCGGGCGCACGCGCAGGGACACGGGAATCACCGCGTCGCCGCCGCTGCTCTCGATGACGATCTCGCCCTCGTAGCTCCCGTCTCTGAGACCTGTCGTGTCGAACGTCAGAAGGACCGGAAGCGCCTCGCCATGCGCGATGCTCCCCGAAAGGGGGGCCGCGCTCAGCCACGCGAGCGGCTCGATGAGCGTGAAGGCGAGGTCGCTCGTATCGACCGCGGGCTCATTCACGGCGACGACTCTCACGAGGCAGTTGCCGCACGCGGTCGGGCCGTTCGTCCAGACATGCGAGCCGTCGTTCGCCGTGGCCCGCGTGATCTCATGCCACCGCTCGCCACCGTCCTGAGACCACAGGAGCGCGACGGAGTCCCCGGCGCCCTCCGAGAGCCACGCGATCGTGTGAGGACCGCCGGCAGCCCACACCTCGCCGCCGTTGGGCGAGACGATGGTCAGCGTCGGCCCGTCGGGCGCCGCCAGGGACGACGTCCCCAGACCGGAGAACCTCGTCTCCCGCCGGTCCACCATCGAGAACGTGTAGATGACCTCAAGGCTCCCTTCGAAGTCCCCCGCGACGTCCAGCGCGATCGCCGCGTGGGCGGTGTCACCCGGGTAGATCGCGTTCCACCAGTCGCCCGCCCAGGCGATCTGCGATCCGGATCCTGAGGCGCCCAGCGTCCGCCCGTCGGTCGCGAGGTCGGTCCAGCCGACGGCGGTCACGCCGTCGGGCAGCCTCACGGTCACGCCGTCCACCCACGCGTCGCCGTCGCCTGCGTTCACGACCGTGAGCGAGCACTCGACGGTCGTTCCGGGCTCGTACGCAGCCGGAGCGATGGAGAGGCGACACGTCTCCTCCTGCCGGGACGTCGGCCGGTCCGCCATCTCGACGGTAAACGCGAGGAGGGACTGCGGCTCGCCGACGTTCGTGAGGACGAGCGTGTCCACGCCCGTCGCGTCCGGCTCCATCCATCGAACGATGGACGCGGGAGCCACGGACAGCACGGGCGTCTGGATCTCGCCGACATGGACCTCGGCGACGTGGGGAACGGCATTGAAGGCCGTCACCGTCAGCGTGAGATCGGCCTGGGCGGGAAGGGGCAGCGAGATCGGGATGACCGCGTTGCCTGACGCGCCGGTGACCGCGGCCCCGTAGATCACGCCGTCGCCGTACAGCGCGCACAGCGCGCCCGCGACGCCCTCGACCGTCACGTCGAAGCCGACGGCGTCCGCGGGCACGGTGTCCTCGTGCAGCACCGAGAGCGTGGCGGGGGCGTCCGTCCTCACCTTGAGCGACGGATCCCCGAAGAGATTCCAGTTGCGGAACTCCTTCCCCCCCGTGTCGGGGTACTCGTCCATCATGTGGTTGGAGCCGTTGAAGCACAGGCCGCCGAACGTGCGCTTCACGCCGTGCACCGACGTCCCGATGAGGAGGTCGGTGATCTCGTCCTGGGCGTCCATGGGCGGGCTCCAGCCTTGGCTGATGGAGGACATGTACGCGCCGATGGCCCCGATGGGCTCGCCGTTCCGCGTGGATCTGAGCCAGGCTTCTCCGAAGCACATGGGCACGGTGAACTGGCCGTTGAAGCACGCCGCGCTCACGATGAACGGCAGCATGTTGTCGTTCTGCAGCGCCATGACGTGGCTGGTCATGAAGACGCCCGTGGACCACCCGCTCGTCGCGCCGTGTCCCGCGTAGTTGATGATGCTGCGCCCGCCGTTGAGGGCGGCCGTGATCATCGAGGCCGTCACTCCCGGGTCGTAGATCTGGTCCACGGCCGTGTAGGTGAACCCGAGAAGCCTGGTCCGGATGTTGTCGATGTGTTCGTGGTCGTACTCGCCGTCGTCGCCGGGGCCCTGGTTCGAGGCGATCCCCGTCCCCCGGTTGTACCACGCCGCGCCGACCTGAGGTGTCTTCTCGTACTCCACCGTCCGCAGCACCTGCGTCTCAACCTGCGCCACACTCTCGGCGGAGAAGCGACCGACGAAGATGTCCGGCCGGTTGTCCGATCCGGCGATGAGCGAGTACGATGGGTCGGACGCGGCGGGTCTGAGAAGCGTCGGGCACTGCCCGGAGTCACCGACGAGCAGCACGTAGGCTAGGTTGCGCGTGTTGTAGTAGTTCTGAATGTACGTCTTGATGCCCGTGGTGTCCCCGCCCGCGTCCGCGACGCTCACCATCGTGCACGGCATCCCCGTCTGACGCTTCCACTCCACCAACGGCTCCATCGCCGCCATGAACGGCCCGTAGCAGATCACCAGCAGCTCGCCGCTCTCGCCCA
>Ga0194112_10000305_pt1 | contig 69971 bp, 65 predicted proteins | sample TA2MahC400mmetaG_FD_146191 | JGI IMG/M metagenome (GOLD analysis project Ga0194112, IMG submission 146191) | Freshwater microbial communities from Lake Tanganyika, Tanzania - TA2015016 Mahale Deep Cast 400m | ecosystem: Environmental > Aquatic > Freshwater > Lake | place: Tanzania: Lake... | reverse complement strand
CCCGCCCGACGCGGCCTCCGCAGAGGCCGTCGTCCTTTGAAACTGCTGATGACTCTTGGGCAGAGGGTTCAGAGCCTCAATCAAATCGAAAAACCATCACAACCTTTCGTACGGTGAAACAAATGGGCTAGCGGCAAACCGCTCGAATGGCCGTTGACGGCTGCCGGTGCGTGTGTTACTAGTCACGCACGGTAATGCGTTGCGGCGAAGAGGGGCCGGAGCGCGAGAGGAGAGAATGAGAGGAATGATGCAACCAGACATGCAGGCAGGGACGATGGGAAGCACGGATTTGCCCGTGCCAAGCCAGAGTCTGCGGGTGGAACGGAAACAGTTCACGTTTGAGCTGAAAGAGAATCCGCGCGGCCAGTTTTTGCGCATCACCGAAGAGGTGGGCGGACGCCGCGATGCGATTATTATCCCGCTCAGCGGTGTCCAGCAATTTCGCGATGCGCTGGACGAAATCATCCGGGCCAGCCAGAAATATCTGCCGAAAGAAGAATAGGGCATCCACGGCATCGGCGGAAAGGCCCGATCGCTTTGAGTGAATTGCTCAGAGGTGGGGTGTGTTGTCTTTTGGCGGAGGAGGTTTTTCGGCTTGCGTGTCGGTGGAAAGTTGGTGTTTACTGGTCTCGGTTATAGAGCAAGAATATTATGGAGTCCAACAAGTCTTTGATGCCGGAAGCACGGCTGCACTTCCTCGATTATTGGCGGGTGGTAAAGTCCCGCAAGGCGATTGTGTTTGTGGTGTTTCTGATCGTCGTCTTGGTGGCGGCCACCGTCACGTTCTTCCAGCCAAAAATCTACGCCTCAGCCTCGCGCATCAAGGTCGAGCAGGAACGGTTGACGGTGGAAGTGTTCCAGCAACAAGGCTACGCCGGGTATGACCCTTATTTCCTGCAAACCCAGTACGAGATCATCCAGTCGCAGAAAATCCTGTACCCGGTCATCGAGCGGTTCGACCTGCGCAAACGCTGGGCCTACGGCGGCGATCCGCTGCCGCTGGAGATGACGTTCCGGATGTTGCGCCGGGCGATGTCAGTCCAGCGATTCCGTGACACCAGTCTCATTGAGATCCGCGTCTTTGACCAGAATCCCCAACTGGCCGCCGACCTCGCCAACAGCATTGCCGACACGTTCGAGAAGGACCGCCTCGAAGTGCGCCGCCAGCAGACGATGAAGGGCATCGCGAAGGTGCAGGAAGAGCTTGAGAAGCAGGAGAAAAAAGTGCGCGAAGCCCAGGACAAGGTCGAGCGGCTGCGCAAAGAGCTGAACGTTCAGGTGTTCGGCACCGTCAAGCTCAACGACATGACCGTCCAACAACTGGAAAGCCAGTTGACGTTGGCCCGCGTGGAATTCGTCGGACGCGACACGCGCCTGAAGGAACTGAAGAAGCTGACTCACGAACAACTGCGCAACGCCATCGCCACGGTCCTGGGCGATCCAACCCTTCAACAGTTGAGTCAACAGCTTTCCGATTCCGAAGTCCGTCTGGCGGTGCTCAAGCAGGATTTTGGCCCCGACCATCCGCAAGTCAAGGGCGCCGTTGTCCAGCGCGATACATTAAGTCAACAGGTTGAGTCCCGTCTGGACGGCATCATGCGCGGCTACGAAGTGGAATTTCGGATGTACCAGGAGCGCGTGAGCGAGTTGCAGAAACAACTCGACGAGCTGAAAAAAGCCAGCGTGGACATGGAAAGCGAAGCGTTTCTGCCCTTCCGCAACGCGCAGCGCGAAGAAGAATCGGAAATGAAACTGTATGAGGTCCTCAAGCAGCGCCTCCAACAGGTTTCCATTGAATTGCAGGTGCCGCGCAGCCCCGTCGAGAAGATTGACAGCGGCGAGCCGTCGCTGGCCCCCGTCAAGCCCAACTGGACGCTCAACCTGACCTTGGGCGGCTTGGTCGGCCTGCTGCTCGGAATCGGCTTGGCGTTCTTCATCGAGTTCCTCGACACCAGCCTCAAGATCATGGACGACGTCGAACGCTACCTCGGCCTGCCCGTGCTCGGCGTCATCCCGCAACAAGCCGTGCTCCTCAGCAACGCCAATGCGTCGCAACTCCACCTCGAAGCCTACCGCATGTTGCGGACCAACCTCGACTTCAGCTATCCCGGCACCGGCACCAAGTCCATCGCCATCCTCAGCAGCGCCGCCGGCGAAGGCAAATCATTCACGCTGGCCAACCTCGCGTTTGTTTATGCGCAACAAGGACTGCGCGTGCTGGTGGTGGACACCGATCTGCGCCGGCCGACGGCGCACAAGTATTATGGCATCGGACGCGAGAACGGTTTGTCCGACTACCTCGCCGGGTCACAGACGCTCGACGAGGTCATTCACCAGAGTAATCAGCCCAACATCTGGATGATCCCCGCCGGCGAACCCCAGTCGGCCAAGGCAGCCCTGCCGCTGCTGACCTCGCAGCGGATGAACCATCTCATCCACGAACTCGCGCAGCGTTTCGACGTGGTGCTCTACGACACGCCGCCCGTGCTGGGCATCAGCGATGCGGCAGTCGTGGCCCGCGAAGTCGGCAACGCCATCCTCGTCGTGCAGCATCGCCGCTACCCGCGCGCCATGTCGCAACGCGCCCGCAAGATGATCGAACACGCCGGCGGCAAACTGCTGGGCGTCGTGGCCAACAACGTCCATGTGGACACCGGCGACAACTACTATTATTATCACGAGCATTATGAGCATTACCTCCGTGAGCGGGAGAAACCCTCCGGCGGGAAGCAAACCAAGACGGATGAAATGAAGTTGGAAGGCAAGTACTGACAGGTTTGAAAGCGACATGAAGACCACATTTCGAGTTGAAGGCGTGCTGACAGCCTTGCTGGCGGCACTGGCCGTTTTCTGGGTGAGCGGTTGCGGGACACCGCCCAAACCAACTGTGAAGACGGCAACAGAAGTTGCCCACGAAGGCGAATCACGCTTGCGGGCGGGCGATCCCCTGCAGGTGCGCGTCGAGACCAATCCGACACAGCCGGCACAACTCTCCGAGGTGACGGTGGACGATGAGGGGTTTATCGCGTTGCCGTTGATTGGCCGGCAAAAGGCGGAGGGGCTGACCACCAGCGAACTGGCTGACGCCATTCAGAAGGCCTACGTGCCGCGCTACTATGTCCGTTGCACGGCGACGGTGCTGGCGCCCGTGCGCTACGTCTATATTGGCGGCGAAGTCAGGCAACCAGGGCGGTTCCCGTGGAGCAAGGACATGACGTTGGCGAAAGCCGTCAGCACCGCCGGCGGATTCACCGAGTTTGCCAATCGCGCCCGCGCGGAACTGACCCGCGGACGCAACAAGACCGTGTACGATTGTGAAGATATTCGCCGTCATCCCGAGAAGGATGTGCCGATTCAACCGGGCGACTCCATTTACGTTCCGCGCAGCATTTTTTAGTGTGCACGGGACTGTCTCTGGCCAAACGGTGATTGTGGGATATTGTGATGAAAGAGATGTCTCGTGGACATAATCGGGTGAAGTCCTCCTCGAACGAGGAAACCACTCCGCCGCTGGTGCCGGAGGCGCGACTGTGCCATCGGTTCATGTTCATCCTCTTGGTGTTGCTGCTGGCCGTGGTGCCGCTGGTGCCCGCCGCGTGGGAAGCTTGGGCGCGCAACGGCATGTTGTGCCTGATCGGTGCCATGGTGTTCCTCTGGATTGCAAGCCAGTTTTTCGGCTACGAGGTGCATCTGGTCACCACGCTGTTGAACGCGCCGCTGTTGTTGCTCGCGACCTACGCGGTCACCCGCTACGGCTTGAGCGACGTGGAATGGGTGGCGCGCCGCGACGTGCTCTTGGTGGTGGGAATGACGCTGTTGTTTTTCGTGGTCACCAACGTCATCCGCCATCGCTGGCAATTCACGTGGGTGATCTGGACGATTGTCGGCGTGGGCGTACTCCTGGCGCTGGAAGGACTGGCGCAAACGTTTCGCGCCCAATGGGGCGGCCCTGCTTCAGCGGCGCAGGAAACGGTGCGCGGCACGTTTGCCGAGACGGGCGATCTGTTGTCTTATCTGCACATGGTTTTCCCCGTGGCCGCGGCGATGTTCCTGTTTTCCCGTCGGTCCATGACGGAAAAAATCTTCTACGCGTTTGCCGCCCTGATCTTGCTGGCCGGAATGGTGGCGACGGGCAACTTGCATCACTGGCTCGGCTGGCTGGCCTCCGCCGCGGTGCTGGGCGTGTATCTCTTGCGCAAGGGCGGCTGGAAATTCCACCGCGTGCTGATCGGCGCGGGACTGGTGTTGGCCGTCGCCGCCATCAGTTGGCTGGCGGTGCTCCGAATTGAGGGCATCGCGCCGCCCCGGTCCATGTTCGACTCCGAACCGGCATCACCCGCAGTGCCGTTGTGGCGGACCGCCGTTACCATGGCAGTCCGGAACCCGTTGATCGGCATCGGGCCGGGCATGTTCCCGTGGCGTTACCCCGAGGTCCGCTCACAACAGGGAACTCCCGCCGTGGCCGGCAGCGATGCGTTCACCTTCCTCGCCGAATACGGCGTCATCGGTGCGCTGTTGCTTTTTTCGGCCGTGGTCGCGTTCTGCATCGCTGCCGTCCAGATACTGAACGCGCGCGCCAAACGTTACTCGGCATCCACGAATTCCAACCGGTACGCCTTCGCCGTCGCCGGCCTGGCCGTGATGGCGGCGGTGTTGGTGGACACAGCGATGAACAGCGGCTTCGATGCCTACGCCAATCAACTGACGCTCGTGGTCATCCTCGGCACGGCCTTGACCTGCGGCCTGCACAGCCGCCATGAGCGTCCCGACAAGAGCCACAATCCCGGCAAACACACCGTGTTCCGCCTGACCAGCGTGCATCGGGTCATGTTGACCGGCGGTTCCTTGGTGGGGTTTGCCTTGTTTGCGTGGTTGCTGATCAACACCAGTCCGAGCGCCCTGTTGGCGGCGCGCGCCCGCCAGTGCCTTTCCCAAAACGATTTCACCGGCGCCGTGAGCATGTACCGGCGGGCGATCCGCTCCGACGAGCGCAACCTCGAAGCGACTGTCGGACTGGCTGACCTCTACGCCACACGCAATGAACCGGACGATCACCGGGAAGCCCAGCGACTGTACGAACGCGCCCTCGTGCTCAACCCCTACGCGCATGAATTGCACATCAAGATGGCCGGCCTCTACGACGCGGACGGCAACCGCGAACGCGCTGCCGAGCAAATCCAGCTTGCCATCCAAGGCGACCCGCGCAACGCCGTGTATCATCTCGCCCGCGCACAACATCACCTCCGTTGGAAAGAAAGCAAACAGGCAGAAGCCGCCTTCCAGAGGGCCGGGACGCTCGATCCCGATCTGGTGGCCGCCACGACCAACGCGCCCGCCGCCGAAATCGAACCGTAAGCGGCGAAATATTTTCGCTTGCGAGTGGCGCAGAAAACCGTCATAAACACCGCCACTATGAGCACACCCAACCAACTCCCCCATTACATCACCAGTGCCACTCCCAATCCCCAAACCAATCGTGCGCCCTGGTACAAAAACACCGCCCCCACCTACGCGGGCATTTTCCTGTGGTTCGTGTTCTGGCAGGATGCCGCCAAGGCCGGCGCGCCCGGCGGCACGCTCGCGCAAGGTCTCGGCTGGGCGCTGTTGAGCCTCGCGCTCTCGGCGGTTGTCTGTCACGTCTTGTTCTATCTGGTGCCCGGCCTCTTCGGCATGAGAACCGGATTGCCGCTCTACATCGTCGGCACCTCCACCTTCGGAGCGCAGGGCGGTTTCCTCATGCCCGGCTTCCTCATGGGCGTGCTCCAGTTCGGCTGGCTCGGCGTCAACGTCTATTTCTCCTCGCTCGCCCTCAGCGCCATGATTCCCGTCAACGCCAAGGTCATCATGATCGTCTGGGGCATACTGGCGGCGTTTGTCGGACTCAAAGGCATCCAGTACGTCGCCAAGGTGGCCACGTATCTGCCGTTGATCCCGCTCGCGGTGTTGCTCTGGCTCACCGCGAAAACCGTCGGCAACATCGGACAGTTCGATCCTGCTGCGCTGGTGACCGCACAGCAGGCGACGACACTCCAGCCGGGCATGATATCTCCTCCCGCTGCCTTGAGCTACTTCGGCGTGCTTGCCGCCATGTTGACCTACGTGGTCGGCTTCTTCGCGACCGCCGGTGCGGCGGGCGTGGATTTCGGAACGAACAGCCGCGATGAAAAAGATGTCAAGATGGGCGGCCTTATCGGAATTGCGCTGGCCATCTTCCTGACCGCTGGTCTCAGCCTTGTGATTGTCGCTGGTATGGCGGGCGGATCGAAGGGGGTCGTGAGCAGCCTCAGTTCGTTTGAATTGATCCCGGCCATCCTCGGCCAAGACACCACGAAATGGGTCATGTTCCTTCTGGCTGTTGCCTCCTTCCCGCCGGCGTGTTTCTCATCGTTCATTGCCGCCAACAGCTTCAAGACAACGCTGCCGAAGGTCAACCCGTTCATCTCCGTCGGCATCGGCGCTGCGGTCAGCATTGCGCTCGCTGTGACCGGTGTTGTGGCCAAGGCGATCAGCGTGTTCGTCATCATCGGCGCCAGCTTCGGCCCCATCTGCGGCGCGATGTTGGTGGATTACATCCTCAGCAAGGGCCAATGGACCGGGCCGCGCGCCGGGTTTAACCCCGCCGGCTGGATTGCATGGGCGCTTGGCTTCGTCGTCGGCATCCTGCCCAACCTCGGCGTCAATGTGCCGGCCGCGCCGGTGCTTGCGTTTGTGATTGGCGCGGTGGTGTACTTCCTTTGCGCGAAGATGGGACTGCAAAGCGCCATCGTTCCGCTGCCAAAGAAAAGCTAACTGCTGTCACAATTGAATTTCGCGCGAGCGACGGTTCCGGAGCGGCGCAGATGCGACTTCTCCCGGTTGCCCGGCATCCGTGACTATCGCCCTCCACCCTGAGGGGGTATCATGCGGAGACCACGATGGTCTCTGACATCACGGATTCAATTTGGCAACCGTGGAATCCAAGGTCGCAGTGTCGGCGACATTGAGCATCTCAACGTCCTTGTTGATGCGTTTCATCAGGCCGCTGAGAACGTTGCCGGGGCCGAATTCGATGAAGCGGGTATAACCCTCCCTGATCAGCCATTCCATCGAATCAGCCCAGCGGACAGAGGAGGTAACTTGTTGAATGAGCAATTTCTTGATCTCCTCCACGCCCGAAGCAGGACAGGCTGTGACGTTGTGGACCAGCGTCACGGCGGGTTCTTGCAAGGCAATGCCTTCCAAGAGGCCGGCCAGACGGTCTTGGGCGGCTTGCATCAGGCGGGAATGGTAGGCACCGGCGACCTGAAGCGGGATGGCCCGTTTGGCGCCTCGCGCCTTGGCCAGTTCGATGGCTTTGGCAATCTTGTCCTTCTGGCCAGAGATGACAGTTTGGCCGGGGCAATTGAGATTGGCGATGTCAACGTCAGCTTCACGGCAAACCTCGGCCAAAGCACCGGCGTCCATATTGATGATGGATGCCATGCTGCCGGTGGTCGCATTACAGGCGTCCTGCATGAATCGCCCCCGTTGCCGAACCAAGCGCAGCCCGTCTTCAAAACGGAGCGACCCGGCCACCGTCAAGGCGGTAAACTCCCCCAGAGACAAGCCGGCCACGGCGTCAAAGGTCAACGCTGGGGCCTGACGGCGCAATGCCTCCAAACAAACAAGGCTGGTCAACAAGATACCGGGTTGGGAATTGTCTGTCTGGGTCAACAAATCATCCGGCCCTTCAAAACAAATACCCTGAAGATCGTAACCCAAGACTTCATTGGCTAGTGCAAACATATTTCGGCAGGACACAAACCGCTCACAAAGGTCGCGCCCCATGCCAACGGTTTGGCTGCCTTGGCCGGCGAACAGCAGTGCAGTTTTCTTCATAACTCGTTGCAATCTTTCTAAAAAAAGATTCAGGAGCCGCACGCCAAGGAGGTGGGGGTGGGGAACCCCTCTGAAGAACGTGCAAACTCCTGAATCACTATGTGAGGCATACCGTAATCTGTGTGTCCATTTTTTGCAACAAAAAATTTAACGGTTCCATATCACAGTGCAGCTTCACAAAAACAGCTCGTAGCCACAGACTGAAAAAAATGAAATCAATGAAATCGCAATCCTCTCTACCATAGACGATTACATTCGTGACCGCATTTTTTCAAAGACCGTCTGTGCGGCGTGCCGGTTGGATGCGGTATCGAAGGTGCCGACACGAATCCGAACCTCCGTCAGCTTGTCCGATTGTCGAATCACCCGAATCAGCACCGGTTGACTGTCGGCATTTCGGCAGTACAAGATCCCCTTGATGCCATCTTTGCGGGAACGGTCAGCCTCGGTCTTGAACTGCAACGCATTCGCTGTCGCTTGGGCCGCTGTCCAAGCCTTGTCCAAAGTGATTTCTTGGATCGTTTGCAATTCATTGCCATAGTAGGAAACCGCTCCCACGGCACCGCCTGCCGCAGCGGCACCCACCAACAACAAGGCGCATCCTTGAGGGAACAGGCAAACAGCTAGTAATGCACAGGATAGCACTACATTCTTTATCTTCATAACTACCTCCTAGTTGGCGGTTTCTAACTCATCCACCGGCCACTGGCAAGATGATTTCCACTTGGTCGCCTTCTCGTAACATGATCGCACCCGTTTCAGAACGGGGTATCACTTGGCCATTATGTTCAATGACAACTTGTGTCGGTTTCCAACCCAGCTCGGACAACAGTTCAGTCGCCGAACAGGGTTGTTTGATCTTCCTCGATTTGCCGTTCAACATGATGGTAGCGGGTGCCTCAGTCATTCAGAACTCCATCCCAGTCTTTCCAAACCGGTTCATACCCCATTCCTGCCAGGACCGTTGCCACTTCGGAAGATGAACGCGCATCCGCAATTTCAAACTGCTCTGTCGCATGTTCCCCCTCCGAACCAATCACTGTTGCGCCCTGTCCCGTGTATCCTCCCGGTTCCGTGTGGCTGCCGGCGCTCATCATGGTAATCCCCAAGCGCAACAAACCGTCACGCAATCCGGCCCGTTCACGGGTACTCAACACAATACCCACTTCCGGAAATGTCAGACGCAGGGCGCAGATCAACTGTGTCAAATCCCGCTCGCCGACCTTGACCGGCGGCTCGAATTGGCCGGCTGACGGACGCAGACGGGGTATGCTGACAGTGATCTGCGCCTTCCAGCAATGCCGCAACAGATATCCGACATGCCCCGCCAAGGCGACCGCCTCCATTCGCCAAGGCGCCAACCCAAGGAGCGCACCGATTCCCAGCCGTTTCAACCCGGCGGCGTAAGCGCGCTCGACCGTCTCCAGGCGCCAATCGAAGTCCTTCTTGGGCCCCCTTGAATGCATTGAGGCGTAAATCTCCCGGTCATACGTTTCCTGATAAATCACCAACCCCTCGGCGCCGGCGCGGACGATTCCCTCATACTCCGCCGTTTCCAATGGTCCGACCTCCAGCGAGATGCTCGGCCAGTCAGGATGCAGGCGCGCAACACACTCCCGCAGGTACTCCGGTGAAATGAACCGAGGATGTTCACCTGCCACCAACAGAATATGGCGAAACCCCTCTGACCGAAGGTAGCGCGTTTCCGCCAACACCTGATCCAAACTCAAAGTCACGCGTTGGATCGGGTTGTCTCGGGAAAACCCGCAGTACCGGCAGACATTGACACACTCATTGCTCAGGTACAACGGCGCGAAAAGCCGAATCACCCGCCCAAAATGTTTCAACGTCAGTTCGTGCGCTTGACGCGCCATCTCTTCCAGGCACCACGGCGACGCCGCGGCCGGGGAGATGAGGGCAGCGAAGTCTTCCAACGACCTGCGTTTTCGCCCAAGGGAAGCCCCGACTTCTGCGACGGTCGCTCCTTTGGCCAACGCTACCGGACAACTCGTCATTTCTGCGGCGTAACTCATTTCTCGTTCAAGAACCCCGTCAACGGGCTGGTGGCTTCCGCCTCCCGCCGTTTCGGGGCCAGGCCAATTTCGTAGGCCGCGCGCCCGGCGTCAACTGCCGCTTTGAACGCCGCCGCCATCCGGACCGGATCAGCAGCCACCGCAACCGCAGTGTTTACAAGGACCGCATCGGCGCCCATCTCCATCGCCTCGGCGGCATGTGACGGCGCGCCGAGACCCGCATCCACGACCACGGGAACCGTCGCCTGTTCGATGATGATCTCGATGCTGGCCCGTGTCTCGATGCCGCGGGCGCTGCCGATGGGCGAGCCGAGCGGCATGACTGTTGCGCAACCAGCATCCTCCAAGCGTTTCGCCATCACCGGGTCGGCGTGAATATACGGCAATACCGTAAATCCTTCCTTCAGCAATGTCTCGGCGGCTTTCAACGTCTCGACCGCGTCGGGCAGCAAATAACGCGGGTCCGGGTGAATCTCCAATTTCAGCCAGGACGACTGTGTCGCCTCGCGTCCCAGCCGGGCCAGCCGGCAGGCTTCCTCGGCGGTGCGTGCGCCGCTGGTGTTGGGCAGCAACAGGTACTTGGACGGATCCACGAAGTTCAAAATAGTGGCAAACCGGTCCTGTTTGCCGCTGAGATCAGCCCGGCGCAACGCTACCGTGACCATTTCGCAGCCGCTTGCGGCCAAGGCTGTGGCCATGAGTTCACCGGAAGCGAATTTGCCTGTGCCCATGATCAGCCGCGACTGGAATTCGCGGCCAGCAATGCACAGGTTGCTCATTTCGGAATTTGCGGGGCTGTTGTTTTCCAACGGCCATCCTGCATGATGAAGCCACGATTGCCCTTGGCCATGCCTTCTTCGTTCTGCCGTTTCATCTCGGCCAGTTTCATGTCCCACAGCCGTTGTTTGACGATCCGGAACTGCTCCCGCAATGCCTCCAAGTCGTTCAGGCGCCGTTGCAACGACGCATTTTCCATCTCCAACCGCATGACCTGCTGGCGCAATCGTTCCACCAAGGCGAGTGTTTCCGTGTGCGTCTTCTCCAAGTCTGTCAGTTTCTTGGTAACGGTTCCCAACTCGTTGGAGGTTGTCGTGAGCGACTGGCTCAATCGTTCTCGATCCGTCTGGAGCGCCTCGATGGTGCTGGTCTTCTCCGCAATCTGTTGTTTCGCCGCCTGTTGCGTTGTCAGCAGTTCCTTGCGGACGGCCTCGGTTTGCTGGCGCGACTGTGCCAACTGCTGTTCGGTGCTTGTCTTCTCTGCTGTTCGTTGATCCAACTCCGTCGCGCGCGCCGCCAACTGTGATTTGACCGCCGCCATCTCCGTCTGTGTCACCGTCAATTCATTGGTAATGGTGATCAACCGGGTCGTGGTTCGCACCAAATCATTGCTGACCGTCAGTTGTTCCTGACGAACGGCCTGCGTCGAGCGCAGTCCCTGGATGTGCAACACAGCCAGCAGCGCCAATGCGACCGCCATGATGACAATAACCAAATTCTTCATGATCCCACCTTGTTCATTGTGGCCAACACTTCGTTGACGCTGCCCTGCCGGTAGCCCTGCAAGTCCAGCGTCACATAGGTGTAGCCGATTCGTTTCAATTCTTCACACACTGCCGTCCGCAATGACGGCTCCCACCACCGCGCCATTTCCGAAGCGCCAACCTCGATCCGTGCCAGGTTCCGGTGGTGACGGACCCGCACATCCCGAAAGCCGCGGTCTCGCAACACATTCTCAGCCGCTTCCACCATCGCCAGCGCCTCCGTCGTCACCGGGTCGCCGTACGGAATCCGCGACGACAAACACGCCATCGAGGGTTTGTCCGCCGTTGGGAGTCCCAACTGCGCCGACAAGATGCGAATCTCTTTCTTTGTCAGCCCGGCCTCCTTCAGCGGGGCGCGAATGCGAAATTCCGCCGCCGCCTGGTGGCCGGGACGGAAATCGCCGGTGTCATCGGCGTTCTCGCCATAGACAATGGTCTCCCATCCTTCAGCCTTCGCCAACGCGGCCATCTTCTCAAACAACTTCGACTTGCAAAAATAACACCGGTCCGGCGGATTGCTCGCGTATCGCGCGTCGTTCATTTCCTCGGTCCGAATCACGCGCACGGCAAGCCCGAACTGTTTCGCCAACGCCAGCGCCTCCTCCAGTTCCCGTCGCGGCAGGCTCGGCGTGTCGGCAATCACCGCCAACGCATCGGTCCCCAGCATGTCATGGGCGAGCTTGGCGAGCAACACGCTGTCCACGCCGCCGGAATAGGCCACCAGCGTTCTACCACACTGACGCAACAGCGCGCGCAACTGTTCAAGCTTTTCCGGCACAATCACGAGCCGCCCTCACCCAGCTCGACGTTCCAATAAGCCAGGTCAAGGAAATGTTTCCAACTGTCGTGCGCCACGGTGCTGATGGTGACATTGACGAACGGGCGCCACTTCGGGCGCTTCGGCTTCTTGATCAACCGCATTCCCGCCTCCAGCGGCGTGCAGTTCGCCTTGCGCGTGTTGCAGCGGATGCACGCGCAGACGATGTTCTCCCACGTCGTCGTCCCGCCTTGGTCGCGGGGAATCACGTGATCCAGATTCAGGTCATGCCGGTCAAACCGCCGGCCGCAATACTGGCAGGTGTTGCCGTCGCGCTCGAAAATGTTGTGCCGGGTGAACTTCACTTCCTTGTGCGGCAGCCGGTCGAAGAACAGCAGCAGGATCACCCGCGGGATGCGGATCGTGAACGACACCGTGTGCACCACGTCATCGCCGCCTTGGCCGCCGGTGAAGTCGCGCCACTCGTTGAAATCAAACGTCCGGAACACGCCGCTGTTCTCCGTCACCACTTGGGCGTGCCCCATGTACAGCAGCCCAAAAGCGCGTTCCACCGTGCAGACATTGACCGCCTGCCAGAGGCGGTTCAACACCAACACGCTCTCGTTCAACACATCCTTCATTGAACGCGAAACTACCACACCATCCCGCCTTCCGTCAACGCGCGCGCCACAAACCGGCCAACGCCAACAGCCCGGCGTTCACGCACACAATCGCCGGGCCACTCGGCAGATCGGCGACGTAAGAAACCGCAATCCCCCCGGCGCTGCTGAGCACGCCAACCAGCATCGCCACAACGCAAGTCATCCGCATCGTCCCCCTCAGCAACAACGCCGTCGCCGCCGGCAGCACGAGAAAACTGAACACCACCAGCGCGCCGGCCACGCGGATGGTGAACGCCACGGTCAGGCCGATGGTCAGAAACAACAGCGCATTCCACCAGCGCGCCCGCAGGCCGAGCGCCTGCGCCATGTCGGGATCGAACGAGACGAACAGGAACTCCTTGAAGAACGCCGCGTGCGTTCCGCCGATCAGCAAGGCCAACACGCCCAGTCCCACAATGCCGGTGTCGCTGATGGTCAGCACGTTGCCGAACAACAGATTGACCACCTGCGCCTCCGCGCCCGCGCTGACCGCGACCACCAAAATCGTCAGCGCCCCGGCCGCCGCGTAAGCGACGCCGATGATTGTCTCGCGGGGCAACCGTCGTTCCCGTGGTTGCGCGGCAAACAGCAACGCTGCGCCCACCGTCAGAATCAACGCCATCGGGTGCGCCAGCCACGGCAACTCGCCGTGCGCCGCTCCGCCCCAACAACCGCACAAAAACAACGCCAGCGCCACGCCGAATGAACTGACCTGCGACAACGCCGCGCCAACAAACACCGCCCGCCGCAGCACGATGAACACGCCGAGATACGAGCACAACAGCGCCACAATGCCCGTCCCGGCCAGCGTCCGCAGCATGAAATCCTGCTGCAACATTTCAAGGAGCTTGTTCATGTCAGCACCACCCGTTTCCCGTCGAACTGCTCGACGCGCACCGGCACCCCATAAACGCGCTCCAGCACCGCGCTGGTCAGAATCTCATCAGCCGTGCCGATCTGCATCGTCCCCTCGTGCAACAGCAGCAATCGCTGTGCGGCGTTGCTGAGTTCGTTGAGGTGGTGTGTCACAAAGACAACTGTCACACCCAGTTCTGTCCGCAACCGGCAGATCAAATCCAGAATGCCGCATCGCCCCTCGATATCCATCCCATCCGTCGGCTCATCGAGCACGAGCACGCGCGCCTCGCTCGCCAACGCGCGCGCAATCAGCACCCGCTGTTTCTGGCCGCCAGACAAATCGGCGTACCGCCGCCCGGCCAGTTCTGCCAGTCCCACATGCGCCAACGATTGTTCGACCAACTGGCGGTCCCGCGCCCCCGGTCGCGCCAAAAAACCGAGCGCGCCGTAGCGGCCCATCATCGTGATGTCGAAGACGCGCAACGGATAAATGTCATCGAGAAACCCGCGTTGCGGCACGTAGCCAAACCGCAACGCGCCCGGCGAGGCGCACAAATCAAACCAGCCGCCGTCCGGCAGCGATTCGCTCTCACCCGGCTCGACCCGCGCCAGCACGTTGCCGCTCAGCGGACGCAAAATGCCGAGCAACGCCCGCAGAATCGTCGTCTTGCCGGAGCCGTTGGCGCCGACGATGCCGAAGAACTCCCCGGCGCCGATGGCAAAACGCAACTCGCGCAAAACCGCCCGCCGCCGGTATCCCAGCGTCACATGATCGAATCGAATCAAGTCATTCATTTCAATGCCGCTGCCACTTTCTCGGCGAGGAGTTTGATGGTGGCCGGGTAATCGGTCGCGGCCGGGTCGCCGCCGGTCTGTGTCGGCAACACCACCACTTTTGCGCCGGACTTTTTCGCGGCCAACGCCGGTGTGCGTGTCTCATGCCATTGTTCCTGCACGATGACTTTGACGCCCTCGGCCTTCATCCGCTCGCCCAACGCCGCCAAATGCGACGGCGATGGCGGGATACCGGGCTTCGGCTCGACCGTGCCGACCACGTTCAACCCGTAGCGTTCCGCAAAATACGGAAAGCTCTTGTGGTAGGTGACGATCTTCGCGCCGCGGAACGGCGCGAGCAGCTTGCCGGCTTCGGATTGCGCCACGTCAATCCGGGCCAGCAACTTCGCCAGCCCGTCGTCGAACGCGGTCGCATCGCCGGGCGCGACTCGTTTCAAAGCCGCCGTGATGTTCCGGGCAACGATCTTGCCGCGTTCCGGATCCAACAGATAATGCGGGTTGCCATCCGGGTGCACGTCACCCTGCGAGCGGTCCACCGGCGCGGTCGGCACATCCAACACCGGCACGCCGGCGCTGGCCACAACCCGGCCCGGCGCGCCGAGTCGAATCCTGCCGTTGCGGGTCTGGTCCAGCAAGGCCGGCAACCAGCCGATCTCAAAGTCCAGCCCGTTATCAATCAACACGTCGGCCTTGTTCAGCGCGACGATGTAGCTCGGTTTCGGCTGGATGTAATGCGGGTCTTCGGACGGTTTGCCGAGACAGGTGACGATCACCTTGTCGCCGCCGATGTCGCGCGCCATCGCCGCGAGGTCCGGCAGCGTGGCGACGACGTTGAGTTTTGCGTGAGCGGACAGAATGCCGCCGAGGACGGCGGCTACTACAATCAGTAAACGTTTCATGATTTCTCCTTTAGAATTTGTGCGCGGCGTGCGCGCCGAGCAGGAACTCGAATTGCAACCAGACGGAGTGCTCGTCACCCCATTGCTGGATGTGGTCATAGTTGTATTGAAGACGAATCTTCGAGAACTCCGTCGGATAGAACGTCAGGTTCGGCGAGACGCGCGTGCGGTCGATCCGCAAATCCGACTCGAACGTCGCGTCGTTGCCGGTCACATATTCGCCGCGCAACCCGGCCACCCAGCCGCGTTTGAATCCCCAGAGCAACTGCGAATACAGGCCCCAGTCTTGGAGCGTCTCCGACGGGAGGATGTGCTCCTCGTCGTCGTGAGGATGGACGCGCTCCGCCGCCTCATACCGGCGGAACAGAAATTCCGTCTGCCACGAGACAAACGGAAAACCTTTCTGCGCGTTCACCGGCCGCCATTTCCAGTAGAAATCAGCGCCAATGATTTGCGTGCCGGCGTTCGGGCCGGAGTTGTTCGGGCCGACGGCCGCCGATGCGCCGAGCAAGATGGTCTGCGTGTCGCTGAGGTCGAACGACATTGCCAGCCGCGGCACGAACAGCAAATCCTGCGGGCCGCGCAACGTCCGGCCCACCGGCTCGCCGCCGTGCAGGTCGGAGTGGTGATGTTCCTCTTCCTCGTGACCATGCGCGTGTTCGTGTCCGCCCAAGAAACTGGACTGGTCACTGTTGAACACGCCGAGACTCAGTTCGGTGAAGAACGGCAGCGGCGCAAGCCACGAAAACTGTGCGCCGGGATTGCGGAGGCCGTCGCCACCGAGCAGCCGGGTGATGACAATCGGCTGATCCACGAAGTTCCACGAGTGATTGTGGAGCAGGTTGTGCCGGCCGAAGTTGGCGTACATCTGGCCAGCCTTCACTTGCAGGTTCCACGGCAGCGAGGTCGTCTGGAGCCAAGCTTCTTCCAACTCAGTCGCGGTTGTGCCGCCGGGTTCGAGGACGAGGGCGACTGTCGCCAAGCCCTTGAAGTACGGGTCAACCGCGCCATCGAGCGCGAGTTCCACGCCCTGCAATGTGAACCCGCGCTGGCTCGGATCGTGGTGCGCGCCTTGGATGCGCTGCACGTCCGGTGTGGTGGACCAGCCAAACACGGTGTCAGCCACAAGGCTGACATTCATGTAAGCGGCACCGGCTTTCCCGACCGTGATGGGATCCGACGGCGACCACGCTTTTGCCGGTGTAGTGGCCGCCGTCCCGGCGGCAGGTGTTGATACCGTCTGCGCGGACTCCAGTTCCGCGACTTTCTGCTGCAACTGCTGGATTTGTTGCTGGAGCAACTGCAACTGCTGTTTGAGCGCGCCGAGCGTTTCATCAGCGCGTGCGCTCCTGACGGCGAGCAAAGCCGCCGCCAGTACGACAATACGGATATATTTCATAATTCCTCCTGAAAGAGGGTTTGGTTTTTGTTTGGGAACGACCGGACGTTGGGACTACGCCAACGTTTCAGGAGGCGCGCGGCTTTCGGAGATGCAATACGAGAGGCTGTTGAAGTCGAGGCTGCGAACAAACACAACAGCAACCACCGACCACAGGCAGACGAACGTTACTGCCACCACGGGCACATCGGCCACGCCTTGGGTGTGCCAGATGCACACCGTGCATCCGTGGTCCCCATGGTTGTGGTCGTGGTCGTGGTCGTGATCGTGATCGTGATGAAACGTCGCGCCCTGCCACAGGGCCACGCTCAGGTAGAGCAACCCGGTCATGATGGATAGGGCGCGCAGCTTCTTCATCTGGGCGCAGAATCTGCCCGACCCATCCGCCGATGTCAAGTTCGCCGGAAATTCATACCGGAAATTCACTCGACACCTCTTTGGATTTTTTGCATAAGCAGGCTTGTGAAAAATAAAATCACCGTCTTCGGCGCTGGGTTCGTCGGCGCCACCACCGCGCAGCGCATCGCCGAGAAACAACTCGCCGATGTCACCCTTATTGACATCATCGAGGGGATGCCGCAGGGCAAGGCGCTCGACATGATGGAGTCCGCCTGCCTCGAAGGATTCGACGCCCGCGTCACCGGCTCCAACAACGCCGCCGATTGCCGCGACAGCGATCTGGTCGTCATCACCAGCGGCGTTCCCCGCAAACCGGGCATGAGCCGCGACGATTTGTTGAAGATCAACGCCGGCATCGTCGGCAGCGTTTGCGACGCCATCAAGGCAAACGCGCCCAATGCCATCGTCATCATCGTGAGCAACCCGCTCGACGTGATGACTTACCTCGCCGCCGTCCAGCTCGGTTTCCCGAAGAACAAGGTGCTCGGCATGGCCGGGGTGCTCGACAGCGCCCGGTTCCGGTGTTTCATCGCGATGGAACTTGGCGTCTCGCACCGCGACGTTGACGCGATGGTGCTCGGCGGCCACGGCGACGACATGGTCCCGCTCGTCCGTTACGCCACCGTCGCCGGCATCAAGATCGAAGACCTGATTCCCAAGGACCGCCTCGACGCGATGGTCGTCCGTACTCGTAATGGCGGCGCGGAAATCGTCAACCTGCTCAAGACCGGCAGCGCCTACTACGCGCCCAGTTCATCGGCCGTCGAAATGGTTGCCGCAATTCTCAACGATGAAAAGCGCGTATTGCCGTGTGCCGCCTGGTGCACCGGGCAGTACGGCGTGGACGGCATGTTTGTCGGCGTCCCGTGCGTGCTCGGCAAGGCCGGCGTCGAGAAAATCATCGAGTTGAAACTGACCGACGAGGAATTGTCCCAATTGAAGGCTTCCGCCGATCACGTGTTGGAGAATGTGAAGAAATTAAGCTTGTGACGGCCTGCATTCGAGGCGAGGTTCTTCTAAAAGAACGTCATGGTAGAACGCAGGCAAATTCAAGACTTTTGCCGGGCGGTGGCGCGTGAGTTCCGTCCGCACCGGATTGTCTTGTTCGGTTCCTACGCCTACGGGAAGCCGACGGAAGATTCAGACGTTGACTTGCTCGTCGTGATGCCGTTTGACCGGAGGAAAGGACGCAAGTCGCTGGAGATTCGGCGTCGTATTCCTGCCGGTTTTCCGCTCGACCTGATTGTGCGCACACCGGAGTTCATCTCCCAGCGGTTGGCATGGGGCGACTGTTTCATTCGTGAAGTGCTGTCCAAGGGAAAAGTCCTTTATGAAGCCACTGACGCGCGATTGGGTTGAGAAAGCCGAGGGCGATTTCCTTGTGGCGACGCAGATCATGCGGCGGCGGAAGAACCGTGTGCTTGACTGGGACTTTGCTGTAGCAGGCCGACTCTGCGAGTCGGCGAAATCCCCAACAAAACCGCCGCCTCGCAGAGGCGGCCTACAATCTTGCCAATCGAAAATGCAGTTACCAAAGGTGTCCAACCCACATTCAAAGGGCTGTTCGTAGTGAGCCACGCAGCGAAGCGAAGTGGCGTTGCAGGAGGTCGTTGCCTCCCAATGTCCCGCACTTCGTCCCAAAACAACGCGGGACTGCGTGCGTTACTACAAACGTACCCTTCCATTCCAATTTGACGGAGTAATAGGCTCTTGGTCCGGTGGCGTTGTGCAAACGGAGAAGCTACGGCAACGTAACGTCGCGGCAGTCTTGCAGGTCAATGACGGGGAGGCGACCGGGTGTGGCGCCGGGGATCCGTCGAACGTTTCGGATCGTGCCGCCGACAATGTCGCGGCCACTCACGGCGGAGCGCTCAAAACGGGCGAAGGCTTCCGGGGCGATGTTCACAGTGACATCTTCGAGCGTCAGGTTGCGGATGTGCGCCAAGGCGAAGTACGTGGGCAGTTGCGCGTAGAGCGCGTCGCGCTCCTCGCGGGTCGTGCGCCGGCCGCCGACGGGTTTCTTTCGTTTCGCAAAGTCATCTGGCCGGGTCACCTGTAATTTCAGGTTGCGGAGGGTGAGGTTCTCGATGGGGCTTTCAGGCATTCCTTGAATCAACACGCTGGAACCGCTGTGCATGCTGATGTTCTCGAAGGTGATGTTGCGCATTGTGCCGATCTTGGAATGGGGATGCCGTTTCTCGATGTCCATGAAGATCGGGGTAATGACCCGGTTCGTGGCGGTGCTACTGGTGAGTTCGATGTCGGTGAACGCGATGTTCTCCATCGCGGCGCCGTCTTTCAGGTAGAGGCCGATGCCGGTCGGCGAATTGCGGATGACGCATCGCTCGAAGCGGATGTTGCGGAAATCGCCGTGCGACTCGGTGCCGAGCTTCAGCGCCGAGGCGGCGGACTCCAGTTGGCAATCGCTGACCACGACGTCCTCGCACGGATGCGGCTCGGTGGATTTCAGGACAATGCAGTCGTCGCCGGCGATGATGTGGCAGCGGGTGATCCGGACGTGCCGGCAGGAGTTCGGGTCAATGCCGTCGGAATTGAGCCGCCGGTAATTGTTGCGAATGGTCACGCCGTCCACGGTGATATGTTCGCAACGCTTGAAGTGCAACGTCCACGCATCGCTGTTGCGGACGGTCACATTGCGCACGGTGATGTTGGTGCAGGCGGTGAACAACAGAATGCCGACGCGGAACTCCGGTTTTTTCGGCACACCCCAACGGTCGCCATAATCGGCGGCACCCTGGCCGTTGATGGTGCCCTGGCCGACAACGGCAATTTGGCTGACGTTGCTTGCCACCAGCAGATGGCCGCTGGTTTTCCCCGTGCCGATGTAGTGAGCGCGGTTGGTGCTGGCCCAGAGCGTCGCGCCGCGGGCGAGTTCGAGAGTGACGCCGCTGGCGAACCGGAGCGTGCCGGACAGATAATCGCCTGGCGGCAGTTTCACCGTGCCGCCGCCGGCCTTGGCGCAGGCGTCCAAGGCGGCTTGGATGGCCGGTTGATCGAGCGTTTCCCGGTCGCCTTTGGCTCCGAATTTCCGGACATCGAATTCCGCGCCGTGCAAGCCGAGCGGAATCACCAACCAAACCAAGAGAAAATGTTTCATCAGCGCCACTGCGTAGCACGGTCAAAAAGGAAGGTCAACGATCCAAGCCATTTTTAATTTTATCCGGAGGTGCATTTGGCTAAGAACCGCTGGGACGGCGGCCACTACACTCACACCGGTGCCTGGCTTATTCGTCGCTGGACTGAACTGTCCACGCCGCGCACAGGAACAACAACAAAAAGAAAAGTCGTCTCATGGCTTCCGCTTCTTTTGCAGCCATTTCGCCCATTCGTCAAGGGCGGGGCGCGGCCGGCGGGTGCCGTCCATCAAGCCGAGGTTCATCGCCATGTCGGCAATGCCAACCATTTCGTTGGCCACGCCGTGCAACTTCTTCTGCTCTTCCAGATAAGCGTTGATGTCGTGCGGGAAGAACCACGTGAACAGCCGCGCGTCGAGCCGCTGGGCTTCGGCAAGCATCCAGCGCAAATACTCCGCCTGCATCTGCGGCGTTGCGTCCACGCGGACCTTCGTGTCAAACAGCCACTTGCCCGCGAACGGCGCCGCTGGGAAACCCGTCTCGGCGACGATGAACGGCTTGTCCGGTGCAATCTTCCGCACGTCGGCGAGCCAGCCCGCCGGCAACGTCGCCGGCGTAAGGCCGCGGATGTGCGGGTAGGTGCTGATGGCGATGGCGTCGCTGTGCGGCATCAGGCGGCGGATGATCGGCGCGCCGCCAAAATCAATCTGAAACGTCGGGAAGATGAGCATCTCCTTGTGCTTCGCCTTCAGCCGCGGATAGACGCGCTCGGCGAGCGCCATGAACTGCTCGAACCGTTTCGGCTCCGCGCCGGCCATCATGTTGATCTCGATGGCATACGCGAGGAACGACGGGCGAAACTCCGCAATCATTCGTTCGCAGTATTTGATGTACGTCTCGATGATCTCCAAGTCATCGAGCGTTTTGTCGGCCCATTTGCCGGGGCGCGGCATCATCGTCTTCTCGCCCCAGTAACCGGCCATGTCCCGCCGATTGAACGCGCCGGCGTTGAGCGCGAGGAAGACCTTGTGACGCGGACTGATACGCTGCTTGAGAGTCGTGATCTCTTTCTGGACGTTCTTGTGGAACGGCATGCCGTCCGCCACCTCCGGCCACGGCACGCCGTAATCGAGATAGACCGCCACGACCTCGGCGTGCTTGGCCATCAACGCCTTCATTTGCTGTGAGCCTTGTGTCGTCTCGTCGAAGTTCGTCGGCGTCAGCGCCATCAGGAACGACCTCGGCGTGTCAGCGGCGGTTCCCAACAGCAGTGCTGCGGAGAGAATGACCGTCCAGACTTTCATGCCGTGCTAAAGACCCCACGGCTCGCGCATCGCGCGCGACAGGTAACGGTTCGCCGCCGCGTCGTCGAGGAAAACTTCGCGCGCTGGGTCCCATTTCAGCGGACGACCGAGTTGACACGAGATGAAACCGAGATGACACACCGTCGCGGCGCGCTGGCCAAGCTCAGCGTGCGTCACCGGCACGCCGCGGTTCAGGACGCAATCAATGAAATTGGCGTGATGGCCGGGGCTGGGGTGCGTGTGAAACTCGTTCAAACCAATGGTGGATTTCAGGATTTTGTCCGAACTGGCCGTGACATCGCCGCCGCTCATGTGAATCCAGCCTTCGCTCCCCTCGAAACGCACACCGAATCCGTCGCCGCTGGCGAGCACCATCTTCATGCCGTTTGCGTAACGATAGTTGATCTCAAACTCCGTCGGCGCATCGTAAATGCCGCTCGTCGGGAAGGTCGCCTTCCCGTCAATGAGTTCCGGCCCGGTGTAGTCCACGCCCATCGCCCACGTGGCGAGGTCAACGGCATGAACGCCGTTGTCGCTGATGTAGCCTTCGCCGTAATCGAGGATCCAACGGAAGTTGAAGTGGCATCGCGCCGCCGTGTAAGGCACCCACGGCGCCGGGCCGAGCCACAAATCATAATTCAACTCCGGCGGGACCGGTTGCGGCGCTTCCTGGCCGGTGAAATCGCCGCGGATGCCAAATCCCCGCCCCGGAACACAGCGCACCGTGTGGAGCTTGCCAATCCGACCGTTGCGAATCAGTTCGCAGCCGAACTGGAACCGTGCGTTGGATCGCCGTTGTGTCCCAGTCTGCAACACTCGTTCGTATCGTTTGACCGCCTCGACCACGGCGCGGCCTTCCGCGACCGTGAACGCGAGCGGTTTCTCGCAGTAAATGTCCTTGCCCACGCGCGCCGCGGCGATTGTGATGACCGCGTGTGTGTGGTCGGGCGTGCCGATCATCACCGTGTCAATGTCCTTGCGCGCGATCAGCTCACGGAAGTCTTGCGTGACGGCACAGCCTTTTTGACCGTAGCGGTCCTCGATGATGGCGGCCATGTTTTTGGCGCGCGTCAAATCCGCGTCGCACGACGCCACGATCTGGACGCGCGGATCGTTGAGGAACTGTCGCGTGTTGCCGCCGCCCTGGTTGCCGACACCGATGCAGGCCATCGTGATGCGTTCGTTGGGCGACACTGCGCCCGCTTGGGGTGCACGTAGAATTAGTGGCGCCGCGGCGACAGCGCGACCAGCGTGTTTAAGAAACTCACGTCTGTTCATCATGATGGCATTTTATACCACTACTCCCTCGCCAAATGCGAGCGCAACGAACGTGAACCAGAACGGAGTTGTCGTTTTGATCGGGGACCTTATTTGACAGCACCGGATCGGTCGCGGGGATCGTTGAGGAAACGACGGAGCGAACCGTTCATTTCGCTGACGACTTCTGGGTGTTGGTCCAGCAGGTTGTTGGTTTCGCGGATGTCGGCATCGAGGTCGAACAACTCCAGGGGGTCGCCATCCTTCGCCAGCAGCTTCCATTTCTTCCAGCGCACGGCTTCGGTGGCGTAAGGCTTTGGTTTCGGATAATGCCGCTGCAACCCGCGATACAAATCGAGTTGCCAGAACAACGATTCGCGCGCGGTTGTGACGCCGCTCCCGGTCAGGCACGGAAGAAGATTGATGCCGTCCAGTGGCGCGGCCACTGGCGGGCGCACACCCGCTGCCGCGCAGAACGTCGGCAGCAGGTCCACGGTGTTTCCAACGGTGGTGGTGTTGCTTTCACCGGCGGGAATCTTCTTCGGCCAGGAAGCGATCATCGGCACGCGGATGCCGCCCTCGTGCAGGTCGGTCTTGCCGCCCTTGAGCGGGCCAATGTCGGACTCGTAGGCGCCGCCGTTGTCAGAGGTGAAGACGATCAGCGTATTGTCCCGAAGACCCAACTGATCGAGCTTGGCGAGAAGCTGGCCGATCTTGGCGTCCATGTGCGCGACCATCGAGCGGAAGCAACGCTGATCCTCCGAGATGCCGGCAGCGGCAGAGCGGCTCCAATAAGGTTCGGGCGCCGGTTCGTAGGGTGTATGCGGCACGAGATGCCAGATGTTCAGGAAGAACGGGCGGCGCTGTTTGTGAAACTCCTCGACCAGACGAACGGCTTCATCCCCGATGATGTCGGTGAGGTGGGCGCGATAGTAAGGATCGCTTTCAGTGACGAGCTTCTCGTCGCGCACCAGACAGGTGCCTCCGTCGCGGTAGAGCCGGCGTTTGCGGCCGAGTTCTCCCCGCAACGGTTGTTCCTCAATCTGGCAGAGGTATTGATCGAATCCGTGTTCGTGCGGTCCGGGAATCGTCGCGGCCCGATTGCCGAAATGCTTCTGGTGCAGGCCGCCGAGGTGCCATTTGCCGACGTGTGCGGTGGCGTAGCCAGCTTGTTTGAGCAGCTTCGGCAGTGTGTTGACGCCGCGCGGCAGGTGCGATTCATCGTCGCTGAAATGCTGCCGGATGTCGAACCGCAGCGGGTAACGTCCGGTGAGGATGGAGGCGCGCGTCGGGGTGCAGACGGCGGACGCCGCATAGAATTGCGTCAGCTTGACGCCGCCGGCCGCCAAGGCATCCAAGTGCGGCGTCTGGACCGCCTTGCTCCCGAAACAGGAGAGGTCGGCATAGCCGAGGTCATCGGCGAGGATGAAAATGATGTTCGGACGGGCGGCGGGCGCTGCATTGCCGGTGAGCGCGGTGACGAGCAACAGTGTACCGAAGATGGTTGAAACGGTTTTTATTTTCACGGGGTCACTTTCGGTGCGGACTTCTTCTCCGGCACCGGGTTGATGTTCTTGGGCAGCGTCACACTGAGCGGCGCGGAAAGTCCAATCAAGCCATCATTGTCTCTGGCCATCGCGATGATCGTGTTGTTACCATCGAAAAGGTTGCTCACCGTAAAGACCTGATCAATCAGCGCGCGATCCGCATTGCTTTCGGCGCGAAGATAGCCCTTGGCGAAAAGGTGGACTGACTGGATGCGTCCATCCTTGTCTGTGGCGCGGATACGAAAGGTCAACGGCTGGCCTTTGGTCAATTCTTCCGGCTTGTCCTCCCGTGTGAGGGTGACGGTCGGGGCGGTCTTGTCGCCGGTGTCTTCCTGATAGACCCGGACATAGTCCACCACGAGTTGATCGGGAAATTTCGCATCTTCCAGCCAGCCGTAGAACGGTTTCTTGCCGCCATCCTTCTTCAGTTGTTTTGGGGTCCGCAGGCACGCGCTGATCCGCACGCGCTGAGGCACGGTGGTCACCGGAACTTCCCGATACGATTGCCGCAGTGTTTCCTGGCCGTCCACGTAGAAGACATGTTCCAGCGGCGTCCACTCGAAGCCAACGGTGTGCCAGCCGCCATACTCCTCCAGCGTGACCACCTTCCCCTTGGAGACCCGGCCCACCTCTCTGCGGGCGAGCATGCTGGCGCCGCCGATGCCTTTGCCGTCGCCTTGGTCTGTCACCGTCGTCAATCCGGAGGTGGCATGGTAACAATGACTGATATCGTTCTTCGTTTTCGGTTTGTAAAAGTCCTCGAAGATGTCGAACTCTTGGGGACTCACAAAGGTGTCGCTGCCCTCGTTGTAAGGCACTCCTGACAACCATACCGCGGTCCACCACCCCGGCTGGCGGGAGAATTGGACGCGCGTCTCGAAGTAACCGTAGGCCTGCTGGAAGGTCAGCGAATCAAGCCCCTGATGAAACCGGATCGTCCCATCAGAATCCTGTGTCAGGCGCAGGACCAGATTTCCTTTGCCATCCAAGGCGCAATTGTCGGCGGCATACCGCGTTTCAAAGCCGGGCCACTCCCACTTCTTGCCTCCTTCCTTGATCTGCCATCGCTGCGTGTCCACCGCAGTCCCCTCGAACTCATCGTGCCACACCATTTTCCATTTCTTGTGTGGCGGGGGACCGTGTCGAGCCGCGGCCTTGGTGACCTGCGCGTTTGCGGAAAGCGGCGCCAACAGCAGGACGGTGAACGCAATGAGGGAACCTCCGGTAACTATCTTTCGGAACTTTGTTGAGGGTTGTGATTCGGTTTTTTGGTTGGTTTCAGTCATTGTGACTCCTTCGGTGGTTGGTTTCATTGTCCTGACTCTTTGATTTTATCTCTTTTTCTTGCTTCTGTTGGTTTTCAATTTCCTTTTCAGACGGCTCGCAGCGGTCGCAACTTCAACCGCACAATTTGTTCATAGTGGACTGCGTTGTGGAACTGGTTGAGTCGCATTTGTTCAAAGTCAGGAGTTGCCCCTTGGTGCTCACCTTTGCTCTGACGGTGGTCGCCGCGGTCGTCTCGAACTTGGAGCCCGACGCGCCAAGGTCCTGCATGTTGAGCGAGGGATTGGTCTGGCCTTGCGCCGCTGCCAATGCCAGCAGAAGTGCCGGCAAGAAAGTGCTACTGGTTGACGCGCTCATCGCCGGCATTCTCGCTGTCCGTCCGGTCGAGGCAAGCAGAATAATCCCGCGCGCGGCAGCGAATGCGGTGAACGGTGCTTCTGTTGTGCGAAGGTCTGCCCCGATTCGGAGACCTGCGCCGAACAAGGAACAAGCCGAATCCGACGAGACGCCAAGGGCGATGACGGCGGATGGAGTCAGCGTGGCGGAGGGATCGGGGGAGCCAGCAGCACCGGTTCCGCATAATCGGCATCCATCCGGTAGGGAAGCATGTAGAGTCGGTCTCCCGTGGAGTTGCAGAAAAAGATCCGCGAGGGAGAAAGGCGGCTCGAATCGCCATCGGCCCAGACGGCGAAGAAGGGATCAACCGGGTTGTGAGGCCGGCGCACGTAACTGTGGTTCATGGAGCTGTTCTGCGTGACACGCCGCTCCAGACTCCAGTTCGCGCCACGATTCGTGGAGACCCAGAGGCCGACTTCACCGCCTGTGAAATAAGCCTGCGGTCCCGTGAGCGCGGGACCAATCACTGTCCAGCGCTCGCCGTTGATATAGAGGCTGCCCGCGTCGTAGTTGTGATCGGATTGGGTGACTGTCGTCGTGAGCCAACGCTCGCCAGTCCATCGCGTGATCTCCCAAAGGCGCGGGTCGTTAGCCGGCCCCGGCGCGTGGCCGCCGCTGGAGACGCCGAGGATCACCGGGTGGCCGTCGGCATCGAAGAGGAGCTTGTTGATGTAGAAGAGTCGCCGCTGCGCCTCGTAGTCAACGACGAGCGCGGGATTCTTGGGATTGTCCAGAGGGATGGTCAGCGGGCGGCCGTTGACGGTGGTCCACGTGCGGCCGAAGTCGGCCGTCTCGGCGTAGTAGATGTTCGTGCGGCGGTCGGGTTTGCCGCCGGGATGGTAGTTGAAGGCGGTCCCAATTTTATGCCCGTCGCAGCGGCTCACTTGGTAGTGCCCAGCGAAGCCGGCGAGTTTCTTGAGGTCCTTCGCCGGCTGGGCGGTCCAATCCTTTCCATCGCGGCTGGTCTCCCAATACAATTCGCGGCCGCCCGTGTAGAGCGTCAATAGATGAAAGAACCCCTTTCCGGGAACGTACCAGATCTGCGAGTAGGTTTGCTCGCGGGAGATGACTTCCTGGAAGGAGTCAACGGAGTAGGGCTGCTTGCTGCGGAAGATCTGCCCTGGCCGGTGACGCCCGCGGCCGGCGATGAAGACCCACACATACCCGGCCTCGTCAATGGTCAAGCTGGGGTTGTCGTGCGGGTCATCAATTCCGCGCTGATCGCGAACGATCGTCGGACGGGGAACACGATGTCGTTTGTGGTCGTAGTACGAGGCCATGGCCAGAAGGTAGCGGTCTTCCGGGCCGGTGGTTCCCCCGTAAACGAAGAATGTCTTCTCGACCTTCGGGGCATAGACGGCCATGGGACTGACCGTGTGGCTGGAAACAAAGGCCGTGCCGCCGGAGTTCTTGTCCCCGTATGGGCCGACTATTTCCCCGATCGTCCACCAGATACCCCGGTAGCCGTCAACCTTGTCCGCAGCATGAACACCGATTGCTGCGGCGAGGCATAGGGTCAGAATGAGGGGCGATGTCATTTGTTTGGTTTCGGTCATGGCGATTCCTTCTTGTGTTACAAGCGCTGTTTGCCAGCAAGCAGACGGTGTTTCAGTTTGCCGTAGTCCACGTCTTGGACGGATACCCCATCTTCAATCGCGAGACTGGCAGCGGTTCCAGCACTCTGGCCGAGGATCATAAACACAGGCTCCATGCGAATGGAACCGTAGGCGACGTGCGATGCCGAAAGGCAGACCGGCACCAGCAGATTGGCGCATTCGTCCTTCTTGGGAACGATGGCGCGATAGGCTACCGGGTAGGGCTTGCGAAAGCCCAGCCCAAAACCGCCCTCGTTGCGGACGGTGGTCTTGCCGTTCTCCTCCACCACCACACGCTGGCAGAAGTGGGAATCCATCGCATAGGATGCGAGGCCGACGGGATCATCCACCGTCCGCTTCGACTCGCAGTTCTCCTGCGTCATCACGTAACCCGAGACCATGCGGCGGCCTTCGCGAACATAAAGCTGATGCGGCCAATGCCCCGTCTCCTTGAATTCGTCGGGATCCAAGCCGAATTTCCGCACCCGTTCCTGCAGCTCCTGCGGAACCTGCGGGTCGTTGGCGAGGAAATACAGCAGCCCCTGCTGGTAGCTGACGTGGTCCTGAAAAATGCGCTCCCGCAGTTCGTAGAGTTTGCGAAACGGCATGGTCAACCCGCGCCGCGGGGCCGGCAGTTCGGAGAACGAGACCGCCTCGTAGGTCCCGTCCGGCCAGCGGTGGCAGCCGCCGACATAATCCGAGGAGAAACTCCCCGCGTTGTTCGAGTCCCCGTGTCTCATCTGTACCGGGCCGTCCGTCATCGGGCGCACGGTGTAGTGGAGTGTCCATTGGATACCCGGGTCGGCATTCAAGAAGCGGGCCAACAAGCCATAACGGGCGGGATGATAACCTTCAGGTTTCGGGAACGGAATGCGGCCCGCTTGGTTCGAGAGGTACATCCGAAAGTTGTAAGCCTGCACCCGATAGTCGCCTTGTCCCGGCGCGCCCGGTTTTTCCGGGGAGATTTCCGGCAACAACCCGGATGCCGGATCGCCCGCGACCAGATATGGACTGATGGGAAGCCGGCAGAACTGATAGACGTCCTTCCACGAAATTTGTTGCCACTGGCCGGCCAGCGACTCGTTGAAGGCGCTCCTTGGCTCGCGGCCCACACGGTAAGATACCCCGGCCGCGGCCATCAGGTCGCCCTCGTAGGTCGCATCAATGAACATGGCGGCCTTGATCGTCTCGCCCGTCTCCATGGCAATGGACACGAGACGGTTGTCCCGCATCTCGACCGATTCCAGACAGCGTCCGAGGAGCACCGTCACTCCCGCCTCTTGGAGCATCGTGAGGTAGAGCGACTCTGCCGCGGACGGACTGAAACCCACAATGCGTCCGATCCGCGTATAGAAGTCCAGCGCGAGACCACCAACAGATTCCTTCTTTCCGATATCGGTGGCGGTAAGACCGCCCGAGGTCATCCCGCCCACGTGCTGGTTAAAAGAGAGCAGCAGGGTTTTCCGTCCCGTGCGTGCGGCTTGGATGGCCGCGGCGACCCCCGCCGGAGTGCCCCCGTAAACGGCCACCTCGCACTCGCGAACCGCGCGCTTCTGCGCTTTCACCGGCCGGTAGTAGGAGGCTGCGGGCGTCGCGCCCAACATCACGACTTTCTTTGCAGACTTTTCCGTCGCGGGTCTAGGCGCTGGTTCGCTGGCGTCTGTCTTGACCTCAGTCAGCCATTTCTCGAATTCAGAGGTGAGGCGGGTGAGGTCGGCGGGGCGCTTCTCGGCAAGGTTCTCGCGTTCGCCGGGGTCGGCCGCGAGGTCGTAAAGTTCCCATGGGGCGTTCGGTTTGGGCCGAATAAGTTTCAGATTGCCCTGACGCAGACCTGAGCCAGTTCCGTACGCGAATGCCAAGCTTGAGTGTGGCGACTTCGCTTTGCCGGTGAGCGCGGGCAACGGATTGCGTCCATCGAGCACCCGGTCCTTCGGCAGCGGCAGACCGGCGGCGGTGAGACAGAGCGGCAACACATCGAGATGACTCAACATCTCCCGACAAACTGTGCCCGGCTTGATCTTGCCGGGCCACCGGAACATGGCCGGCACTCGCACGCCGCCCTCGTAACAAGTCGTGCCGCCGTCGCGCAACGGCGCGTTCGACGCCACTTCCAACCCACATTTGGGAAGCATGAACGCGCCATTGTCCGAAATCAGAATCACCAGCGTCCGCTCGCGCAGCTTCAAGCCGTCCAACGTGTCGAGCACCCGGCCGATGGCGTCGTCGAGCGCGGTGAGCACTGCGAGGTAACGATGTTTCTCGTCGGGGTCGTTCGCCGGCCAGCCGTAACGTTCGAGATACTTGCCCGGCACCTGCCATTCCGGCTTCTCGCCGGGCGCCATGTTCACGCCGCTGACGTAATGCGCCGCGTTGAACGGCAGATAGACAAACCACGGCTTCTTGTCCTGTCGCCGGATGAAGTCGCAGGCCGCATCGGCAAACAGGTCGGTGCTGTAGCCCTCGACCTTGTGCCGCTCCGTGCCGCGAAACATGTCGTATTCGCCGTTATAGATGTGCGTGTAGTAATTGATGTTGCCGGAGCGGAAGCCGAAGAACTCGTCGAAACCGCGCTCCGTCGGACGACTTCCCGGTGCGAAACCGATGTTCCATTTGCCGAAACAAGCGGTCGCGTAGCCGGCTTGTTTGAGATAGTGAGGGATGATGCGTTCGCGGTGTGGCAGGCCGATGCCGATCCAGTTCTCTGTTCTCGCGAGTTGATGCGCGAGACCGTTCCGCAAGGGATGGCGTCCCGTGAGAATCGCCCCGCGCGACGGCGTGCAGCTCGACGCAGACACGTAGAAATCGGCACAGCGCGCGCCTTCGCTTGCCAGCCGGTCAATGCGCGGTGTCTTGACCACCCGGTTGCCGTAACAACCCAAATCTCCGTAACCCGCATTGTCCACGTAGAGGAGCAGGATGTTGGGTTTGTCCGCGGTCGCGGACTGTTGCGCCTGACACGCTGTCGTTATTCCGGCAACGGACATCAGCACAGCGATGATGCGACCCAAGTCATGTTTCATGCTCGTTTCTCCTGTTGTGCCATAGCGTCCCTTCAGACGTATGAGTGTCTATCGAAGTGTCGCAAGAATTACGGGAGGCGTCGCGATGGTTACGGTTTTGTCTGTTTGCGCTTTGACGGTTTCCTTTCGACTGAGTGCAAATCCGTGTCGCATCGCGCGGGTTGACACACTTTGGTTTGGAGGCAGGCATCAAGCAATCGGATGGTCAGCCAGCGCGATGCTGACGTGGCTGTTGGGGATCTTCGATTGAAGGCTTTCGGTGATCTGGTTGATGGCGCGCTGGACGTCGGCGACGGATTTCTGCGGATCAAACTCGAGGAAGATTTCCACATACACCTGGCCGCCGGCGTGGCGGGAACGGATGCCGTGCAGGGCTTCGTAATCGTCGAAGTGCCCGGCCAGTTCGCGGAGGATGAGGAGTTGATGTTTCTCCTCCAACGTCCGGTCGAGGAGATCATAGACCGAGCTGGAGAAGATGCCGAACGCGGCCAGCAGGATCGAGCCGCCGATCAGCAGGGACGCGCACGGGTCAATGTACATCGCCCAATGGAACCGGGAGAGGCTGATGCTGAGGACAAGCGCGATGAGAATGAAGGCGTTGGCGACGGCGCGCGTGAACAACAGCCGGCCTTGCGCGGCCACGGCGGGCGAGTTGTCTTTCGCGGCGACTTGGCGGCTGCGGTAGCAGAGGTATGAGTTGATGCCGAGATAGATGATCTGGTCGCCGATGCCGATCCAGAGGCCGAGGCCGCTGACGTGCGAGGGGGAAAGGAAATTGCGGATGGCGTTGCCGAGGATGACCAGCAGGCACAGCATCATCAGGATGCCGACGAACAGGCCGGAGAGATTCTCCAGTTTGCCGATGCCGTAGTCGAAGTTGTGGTGGGCGCCGCGGTTGATGCGGCGGATGGCCAGCCACGCCAGCAACACGGCGACAAATTCGAGAAACGTCTTCAGCGCGTCAGCCAGCAGCACCGCCGAGTTCGATGCGCAGGCGGCGGCCACGCAGATGAGAACGTCCACCAGCCCGGCAATCGCCCCGGCCCGCGCGGCCGCTTCCTTGTCCTGACCGGCGCCGGCGGGCAGGTGACTCATGCGGCGGCGCTCCGCTGACGCAACGCGGCGTGGGCGTTCTCGGGGGCGAGGTGAATCAGGAACAACGGCGTCATGCCGGCCAGTTCGAAAACCTGTTGGACCTGCGGCTGGAGCCGGCAGAGGGCGAGGCCGCGCTGGGCGCGCCGGGCTTTCTTGGCGCAGGCCAGAAAGACGCGCAGCCCGGCGCTGGCGACGAACGCCACGCAGCCAAGGTCCACGACGATGTGGGCGTGCTCCGCGCGAAACAGATCGTCGAGTTGTTTCTCCAGTTGCGGGGCGGTGACGGCATCGAGGTGGCCTTTCAGGATGATCGTGATGCCGGGTGATTCGGGTTTGTGGGTGATTTCCAACATGCGGGTCTCAGGATAAAAACAGTTGAACAGGAATCAAGCCATATTCTCAGTGGGTCACCGGGCGATGGTGAGGACGAGATGGTTGCGCCCGTCGCGTCGCGTGTAGGCGATGGAGGAGATCATCTGGCGGACGATGTGGATGCCGAGGCCGCCGGGGGCGCGTTCGTCGGGGTTCGCCGGGAGAGGCGGCGCGGGCGACTTCGATGGATCGAACTCCTGCCCGTCATCCTCGATGCGGACAACGACGCTGTCAGGAACAATCTCGACCGAAAGCCGGCTGGGATGCGCCGGGTGCCCGTATTTGATGGTGTTGGTGAGCATTTCCTCGATGGCGAAATGCGCGGCGTGCGCGGCGGTCCCGGCGACGCCCTGCCGTCGCAGATGGTGGCCGGCGGCGGCGGCGGCAGCGGTGGCGTCCTCGATGCGGTTGGGCACGTCGCGCTGCCACACGAGGGTTTGTTCCTTGCAATCTCCGGTCGGGTTCATCACAATGCCGCATCCACTGTATGAGCAACGGGCGCACGGCACAACAGAAAATCTTGCGGCACCGCTTCCTGGCATGGACGCAATCGCCGTTGACGTGGCGGCTGGCGCTGCTGGTGCTGGCCAGCACGGGAATGATTTTTGCGGTGGCATCGTGGTACACCGACCGCGTGGCGCGGGACCTGTTGTTGCACGAGGCGCGGGAGAACACGCGCCACAGGGCCCGCCAGGCGGTGCGCCACGTTGATTCCATTTTGCAAAGCGTCCAGCCGCTTCCTGGATTGCTGGCCAACCGCCTCGCGGAAGGACCGCTGGAGCGGGCGGAACTCGAACGGCTGTTGCGGGCGATGTTGCAGGCCAATCCGACCATCTACGGCGGGACGGCGGCGTTCGAGGCCGAAAAGTGCGCGCCCTATTTCTACCGCAAGGAAGGCCGTTTGGCGTTCAGCGACTTGGCGGCGGAACACTACAACTACCCGGCGCGGGACTGGTACACCGCGGCAAAAGAACGAGGCCGTCCCACGTGGTCGGAACCGTACTTCGACGCCGGCGGCGGCGAGACGTGGATGGTCACCTACAGCGTGCCGTTCCACCGCGAGCGCAACGGGCGGCGCGAGTTTGCCGGCGTCGTCACCGCCGACGTGCAACTGGATCATCTTTCCGGGATTGTTTCCGACATCAAACTCTACGGTTCCGGTTATGCCTTTCTGATTTCCCGGCGCGGCCAGTACATCTCCTATCCGCAACGCGAGGTCATGTTCCGCGAGTCCATCTTCAGCCGCGCCGAGAAAACCGGCAGCCAACAACATCAAGAGATCGGCCAGCGGATGATCCGCGGCGAGGAAGGCGTCGTCCGTGTCAGTTCCCGCCATCTCGGACGGATGTCGTGGCTGTACTTCGCCCCGGTGCCGTCGAGCGGCTGGTCGGTCGGCATCCAGTTTGCCGAGGACGAAGTGCTCGCGGACCTGCGCGTGATGAACCGCACCGTGCTGGTCATTGGCGCCATCGGCTTCGGGCTGTTGTTTGCCGCCGTGGTGTTCGTCGCCGCCCGCGTCATCGAGCCGATTCGCCAGTTGGCGCAACAAACCCGCGAGATCGCCAAGGGCAACCTCGACCTGCAAATCCCCAGAGTGAACAGCCGCGACGAAGTCGGCGACCTGACGCAATCCTTCGAGAACATGCGCGTCGCGCTCAAGGAATACATCGCCAACCTCGCCCACACCAGCGCCGCCAAGGAACGCATCGAGAGCGAACTGAAAATCGCCCACACCATCCAGCGCAATTTCCTCCCCAAACGGTTCCCGCCGTTCCCGGACAAGCTCCAGTTCGACCTGTACGCCCACCTCGAAGCCGCCCGCGAAGTCGGCGGCGACCTCTACGATTTCTTCCTGCTCGACGACGACCATCTGTTCTTTTCCATCGGCGACGTCGCCGGCAAAGGCGTTCCCGCGGCGTTGTTCATGGCCGTCAGCAAAACGCTGATCAAAGGCGTGGCCGAGCAGAACCTGTCGCCCTCGCAGGTGCTGGAAAAGGCCAACTGCGAACTGGCGCAGGAAAACGACGAACTCATGTTCGTCACCGTCTGCTGCGGCGTGCTCGAACTCTCCACCGGCCGCGTCCGCTACACCAACGCCGGCCACCTCCCGCCGCTGTGGCTGCGGCCCGGCCGGGAGGCCGCGTGGATCGAACTGCCGCGCGGCCTGCTTCTCGGCGTCGAACCCGACTCCCGGTACGAAACGCGCACGCTCACCCTCCAGCCCGGCGACACGCTCCTGCTCTACACCGACGGCGTGACCGAGGCGATGAACATGCGCGACGAATTCTATGGCGAAGACCGCCTTCGCGCCCTCGCCACGCAACACACCGGCGCGGCCCCGAAAGAGCTGATCGCGACCATCACCGAGGCTGTCCAACAATTCAGCAGCGTCGTTGTCTCGCCCAACGACCCGACGATTTCGATGTTGGCGGAGCCCACCGCCCAAAGCGACGACATCACGTTGCTGGCCCTGCGCTACCGGGGTCAAGGCACTGGTCAAACCCGGCAATCTTGAACACTTTCTTGACCGGCGGTTTCATGTTCATGAGCCGGAAATTGTTCGCCTGCACGTTCTTGATGACCATCAGGCAAAGCCGCAGAAACATGGACCCGATAAAGTCCACCCCGTTCAGGTCGAACACCACGGGCAGCCTGGCGGCGTCCACCTTGGCCATCAACTCCGCTTCCATGCGCTGACAGACGGCCGTGTCGAGCGGGCCGGTGAACGAACAAATCAGCCTGCCGTCTTGCTCCTGGAACTGGATCATGATTGCCTCTCAGTAATTGCGGTTGAACGCCGTCTCGATCGCCCGCGCATCGAGCGACTCGTCAAGATACAGGTTCTGGTCGAAATGCGTCAGCCGCTGGTTCTCGCGCCGCCGGGCGATGCGCTGGATGTTGAGCAGGCTGCGGGCGGTCACGTTTTCGGTGGTGATGTTTTTGCCGCCGGTGCCGCAGCCGAGCGTGAAGGAGGGGTTGATCTTGTTGAAGATGCCGCCCACGGCGCCCTGCGAGGAAGGCGTGTTGACGACGATGCGCCCGGCGTTCATCAACAACGCGAACTCCTTGATTTTCTGTTCGTCGTTGGAAAAGATGCTGACCGTGTGCCCGATGCCGCCGTAGAAATTCAGGTCAATGCAGCGGTTGACCGCGCGGTCGAAGTCCTCCACCACGTAGAAAGCCAGGATCGGCGCGAGAATCTCCGAGGAAAGCGGGTACTCCCGCCCCACGCCCTTCAACGGCGCGATCAGCAGCCGCGTTTCGGGCGGCACCGTCAGCCCGGCTTTCTCCGCGATCTCAATGGCGGATTTCCCAACGATGTCCGGGTTCATCAGTCCCTTTTCGCTGTTGTAGGCGACAGCCTCCAGTTTCCTGATCTCGGCGTCGTCAAGAAAGCAAGCGCCGCCTTTCTGGAACTGCGCGATGACCTGCGGAGCGACGCGTTGCTCGACCACGACCGCCTGTTCACTGGCGCAGATCGTCCCGTTGTCAAACAACTTGGAAAGCAGGATTTGCCCGACGGCGAACGGAACGTCCGCGCTCGCCTCGATGAAGACCGGCACATTGCCGGCGCCGACGCCGAGCGTGGGCGTGCCGGAACTGTAGGCGCTCTGGACGAGGCTGCTGCCGCCCGTGGCAAGGATGAGCGCCAGTTTCTGGTGGCTCATCAAGGCGTGGGTTTGTTCGCGCGAAACCTCCGTGAGCCATTGGATGCAATCCTCGGGCGCGTCCTCCTGGAGGGCGGCCTCATAACAGCGGCGCGCCGCCTCGACGCAACAGCGTATCGCTTTTTTGGGAGGACAAATGATGATGGGATTGCGCGTCTTGAGGGCGATGAGGATTTTGAACATCGTCGTCGAGGTCGGATTGGTCACCGGAATGATGGCCAGTATCGGACCCATCGGCTGGGCGATCTCGACGATCCCCTTGTCGGAGTCCTCGGCGATGACCCCGACGGTCTTGAGGCCTTTCATGTCCTCATACACAAATTGGGTGGCCACGACGTTCTTGAGGACCTTGTCCTGCCAGCGACCGATGCCGGTTTCCTCGTGGGCAAGCTTGGCGAGTCTGATTCGGTTATTGAAACCCGCCTCGTAAACGGCGTGGACGATCCGGTCCACCTGCTGCTGGTCAAACTCGCTGAACACCGCCGCCGCGCGCGTGGCATTGTCGAGAAGCGCGTCCACTTCTGCTGGGGTTTCCAAGGGCATGAAAGTTCTTATCACACCTCACCATGCAGAACGCAAGACAAAGCATCGCCTCAATCACGCGCGCTACTCCTTCTCCAAATGCGAGCGCAACGCGGCGGGCATCGGGTGTTCAAGCTGGACGTTTTGCCGGCGGAGCGCGTCGCGTAATCGGTCGGCGGGAACGGCCGTCAAATCCACATTCAACTCCTTCGCCAACGCCGCCGCGGTGCCGGCGGCCTGCCCCAACTGCATCATCGTCCGCGACAGCCGGCAGCTCGACGCCGCGAGCGAACTGAAACTCGACGCGCGGGAGGCCACCAGCAGGTTGCGGAAGCCTTTCGGAACCAGGCAGCGATACGGCACGCCATAAGGTTCAGTCAGCTCGCCGCGGTGTTTCGAGTGGCCGCCGTGGGTGTCCATCATGTGATCGGCCAGACAAACGATGTCGGAATGTTTCTGGCCGCTCAATCCCGCGTACAGGTCGTTTTCGGTGAGCACGTATTCGCCGACGATGCGCCGCGTCTCGCGCACGCCGAGCGCCGGCGCGACCCACGTCAAACGGAACCGGCGAAACTCCTCGGCGTAGTTCTGGAAATGATGCCAGTGGGCGCGCACACGCTTCTGGCACTCAGCCAGCGCGGCGTCGTACCCGAGCCGCATGAACTCCTCGCCCTCCATTGTCGGCAGCATGTTAAGGCTGAGGTCGCCGTTCGGATAGTGGTTGACGCACGCGACGGGGAAACTCTTGCGCCACCAACACGGCACGGCAGCGCCTTCGGCTCGGTGCTCTTTCACCGGCGTGACGCGATAAATCAAGGTGACGCCGTTGACGCGCGCCGTGGCGTTGGTTGGCGCTGTCGGTTCGTTGAACCGGTCGCGCGGTTCCTGCCCGGTCATCACCTGACAACCGGCGGCCACACAGAGCAATCCGTCGCCGGTGCCGTCAATGAAATACCGGGCGCGCAGCTTGTTGCCGTTGGACAATTGAACCGACCGGACGCGGCCCTCGCCCGCGTCGGCGGAGACAAACGCAGTGTTGAGCAGGACGCGACAATGGCCGGTCGCGTCGAGCATGGCGCGCATCGTTTTTGCCATCGCCTCCGGCTCGAATGGCAACCCGTGCCAGCGTTCGCGCCGGTAGGCCGCCGTGTTTGTCTGGCCACGCGGAATGTGGCGCCAAAGGGTGTCGTAGTAGCGGCGGCTGGGGTCAATCACGTTTTCACCACCGGGAAAACGCAACATCTCCCGCTTCGGATCGAACGTGCTCATGTGACGTCCGGGCGTGTAGATCGCGATGGCTTTCGGAATCTTCTTCAACTCCTTGTAGAGGTCGAACGGAATCCCCGTGCCGCCGGCGCCCATCTCCCAGCAGTTCACACCGCCGCGCGTTGACGTGCCGCCGAGACAATCACCTTTCTCCACCAGCACCACGTCGAGACCGAGCCGCGCCGCTGCCAGCGCCGCGCCGAACCCGCCGCTCCCGCCGCCGATCACCGCCACGTCACAATCGTATTCACCAGCCAACACACTACTGGTAAGAGCCACAATCAAAATGGCACGCAAAAAGATGGAGGGCCACGCTCCGTCGTGGCCGCCTTGGGCAAACGGACGCGACGGAGCGCGTCCCTCCAAGATTTGCACACTGATTGGTGCGTGGTAGGGACGAGCCGCCGGCTCGTCCGTCAGTGGGGCGTGATGCGGGCGAGCCGGCGGCTCGCCCCTACCATTGCGGCTTTGTCGCCTTAAAAGAACAGTTCGGAGCAATTTCATTTGATCACTTCTTCTTGGCTTTCGTTGTTTGTTTCTTTTTTACGTAGTCAGGCCACTCGATGCGCTTGCCTTCCGCGCCGGTGAACTGCCACGCGGGCCACGTCGGCGACTCGGCGCGCACTTCGTGATACTTCGCCAGCAACAGCTTCTTCAACTCCGCCAGTTTCGCCGGTTCCGACGCTGCGAGGTCAGTCTTCTCCGCGATGTCGTTGCGAAGATTGTAGAGCGAGAACGTTGCCAACTCGGCTTCCTTGAACAGTCGCTCGTCCTCGTCCGTGATGTCGTTCGTGCGCAGCTTCGGATTCTTGTCGAGCGTGGCGAGAATCTTCCAGTCGCCGACGCGCATCACCACCTTCGGCTCGCTCGACGCGCGATTGAAGTGCCAATACAACGGCGTCGAGCGCGCGACCGTCTTGCCATTCAGCGCCGGCAGGAAGCTCGCACCGTCGAGCTTGCGGTCGCCCGGCGGCTTGATGCCGGCGATGGCGCAGGCCGTCGGCAGGAAATCCACGCCGCAGACCGGCTCGTCGCTGACACTACCGGGCTTCGTCTTTCCCGGCCAGCGGACGATGCCGGGGACGCGGATGCCGCCTTCATAGAGCGAGCCTTTCTTGTCGCGCAACGGCCCGGCGGAGCCGTGCGGATGTTGTGAGGTGATGGCGGGGCCGTTGTCGCTGGTGAAGAGCACGAACGTGTTGTCGCGCAGCTTCCGCTCGTCGAGCGCCCGCATCAACCGGCCGAACGCGTCGTCCATCTGCGTGATGTTGCCGTGGTGGGCGCTGTAGCTCGGATCGTCGGACGGATAGAGCTTGGTGTATTTCGAGTCGGTGGCAATCGGCTCGTGCGGTTCGTGGAAACAGACGTAGAGGAAGAACGGCTTCGCTTGGTCGCGCGCGCCGAGCCAGCGGATGGCCTCGTCCACGACGAGGTGCGCCGAGTAACCTTCGAGCTTGCCGACCTCTTGGCTGTTGCGGACAAAGTTGTCGGGATTGCGGTGGTTCGGCAACGCGTTGTTCTGTGTTGAGAACCAGTGATCGAAGCCGTGGTCGCCCGGTTGCGGCTGTGTGGGTTTGTTGAACTCGCCGTTCATGTGCCACTTGCCGCTGTGGCAGGTCGCGTACCCGGCGCGCTTCAGCAGCGTGGCGATGGTGAGTTCGCTGCGGCGGACGTGAACAGGCGAGTCCTGCGCGATCCAGTTGCGGACACCGACGCGCGTCGGCGTGCGGCCCGTCATCAACGCCGTGCGCGACGGCGAACAATTCCCATGCGCCGCGTAGCAACTGGTCAGTTTCAGTCCTTCGGCCGCGAACTTGTCGAGGTTCGGCGTGTGCAGCGTCTTGTCGCCAAAACAAGCGAGGTCGCCATAGCCGAGGTCGTCGCAGAGAACGAGCACGATGTTCGGTTTGTCTGCCCCGTAGGCAGTGAACACGCACAGGGATGCAAGCAACAACACAACGATGTTTTTCATGGTGTCCTTCCGTTCGATCAACAAAATAGCCGGAGTCAAGCTGGGATGCCAACTACGAAATGCTCAAATCCGGTGCAATGACCGGCTTGCAATCATTCCGCGTTGCGTTATTCTCCGCGCATGAACAACCCATCTTCTCCCTCCATCGGACGCAGGTCATTTCTCGGCACACTTGGCGGCATCGGCGCCGCAGCACTCGTTGGCGGATCGCTTCCGCAGCCTGCCAGCGCCGCACCGCGCAAAGGACGCCTCCGCCAAGGCGTCTGCCTCGGCGTGTTCCGGGGAATCAAACTCGATTTCGAGGGCCAATGCCGCGAGGCCGCCCGGCTCGGCGCGGTCGCCATTGACCTCCAGGACCCCGACAAGTTCCCCATCATGAAGAAATACGGGCTGATCCCGACCGAGGTCCGCGGCGGCAGCGGCATCAAGGCCGGCATCAACGACAAAAAGAATCACGCCGAGATTGACGCGAAGATGCGCGAGGCCATCAACGCCGCAGCAGCAGCGGGCGCGCCCAACGTCATCGTCCTTGCCGGCGACCGGCAGGGCCTCACCGACGAGCAGGGCATGGACAACTGCGTCCTCTTCCTCAACAACATCAAGAAACTCGCCGAGGACAAGGGCGTCACGCTCAGCATGGAGTTGCTCAACAGCAAGGTCAACCACCCCGGCTACATGTGCGACAAGACCGCGTGGGGCGTCGAGCTGTGCAAACGAGTGAACTCCCCGCGTTTCAAGCTGCTCTACGACATCTATCACATGCAGATCATGGAGGGCGATATCATCCGCACCATCCAGCAGAACTTCCAGTACATTGACCACTTCCATACCGCCGGCAATCCCGGCCGCAACGAGTTCGACGAGACGCAAGAGCTAAACTACGTCGGCATCTGCAAAGCCATCGCCGACCTTGGCTACAAGGGCATCATCTCGCACGAATACACGCCCAGCAAGGGCAAGGACCCGCTCGAAACGCTCGAAAAGATGATGAAGATCTGCGAAGTCTGATGGCATCCAAGTCGCGACGCCAATTTCTCGTCAGCCTCGGCGCGTTGTCCGCCGCCCCGGCGGTGCTTGCTGCGAAAACAACGCCGTCGCTTCAACAACTCAGCGCCGACGTGCTCATCATCGGCGGTGGCACGGCGGGGACAATCACGGCGATTCAAGCCGGGCGTCTCGGTGCCCGCACGATACTCGTCGAGTCCGGCAGCCAGCTTGGCGGCACCACGACCACCGCGGGCGTGGATTATCCCGGGCTGTTTCATGCGTGGACGAAACAAGTCATCGCAGGCATCGGTTGGGAACTGGTGACCAAGACCGTCGAGTTGAACGGCGACAAACTTCCCGACTTCAGCCAGCAAACCGCGAAGCAACATTCGCGTCATCAAGTCCGCGTCTGCGGTCCGTTATACGCCGCGCTCGCCGAAGAAGCCTGCCTCAAGGCCGGCGTTCAACTTCGCTACTACGAATTTCCGACCGGCATCGAAGCAGTCGCCGACGGCTGGAAAGTCCGGCTCGCCGGCAAAGGCACGCAGATCGAAGTCGTCGCGAAACAACTTGTGGATTGCACCGGCAACGCGGCGGTTGTCGGCATGATCGGCCTGCCACGCCGGCGCGAGGCGGTCATACAGCCCGGCACGTTGATATACCGTCTCACCGGTTACGACCGGGAGCGCGTGGACGTATCGGCGCTCGAAGCGAAGGCGAAAGAAGCCATCAAAACCGGCGCGCTGTTACGGACTGACATGAACGGCGGCGTGCGCGGGTTTCTCGGCAGCGGCGGCCATAACAACATGCACGTTATGGGCGCCGATTCTTCGACCTCGGCGCTTCACACCGACGCCAATATCCGTGGCCGGCAGGCGGTGTTGCGCATCATCCGTTTCTTCAAGTCGCAGCCCGGCTTCGAGAAACTCCGCATCGAACGTCTCATGGCCGAAACCGGCATTCGCGAGACTTACCGCATCGTTGGCGAAGCCATGATCACTCTGGACGACTACGTCGCTGGCCGCGTGTATCCCGATGCCATTTGCTACGCGTTCTATCCGATTGATCTGCACGACGAGCACGGTGTCCGCCCGGAACCGTTGAAGGAAGGGATTGTCCCGACCATTCCGTTTGGCGCATTGATTCCGAAAGGAAGCTGCAACCTGATGGTGGCGGGGCGTTGCCTGAGCAGCGACCGCCTTGCCAATTCCGCGTTGCGCGTCCAAGCCCCGTGCATGGCGATGGGCCAGGCCGCCGGCGTGACAGCGACGCTCGCGGTCCGGCAATCCACCACGCCGTCGAAAGTGTCGTTGACGGAGATTCGTCGCACGCTGGCCGAGCACGGCGCCATCGTGCCTTCACCATCAGCATCGGGGTTGAAATGAAATCGTGTTTGCTGTAGAAACACCTCCCATGAGCCAACAATACAACAAAGGAATCAAACGCAAACGTCGTCGCCGTTATTTGGAGCGTCGCAAGCAACGCCAACGCAAGCCGCAAGCCGCGCCGGTTGCTCCCGCAAATTAAAACGGTCAACGATTGGCATCGTAGTGGCGGGGCGTGCCTCGCCACTACGATGCGTTTTGGGGAATGGCTGCAAAGGAAAGCCCCGATCCTTCGTATCCGAAGGATCGGGGCTTGGTTAATGTCGTTTTGTAAGAGGTGGGATTACCGCTTGCCAGCTTTTCCGGCGGGTGCTGCGGGTGCTGCGCCTGCTGCATCGGGAGCCGGGGCGTTGGTCTGCGGGGTGAACAGAATCTGGAAGGCCTGCTGCCAGACTTGCGGCGGATAGGTCATCCGCGGAATGTCGCTCCAGTAGCCGTTGAAGGTAGGCGGTTGGGGCGGACGGTAAATCCATGTGTCACCCGTGCGGGTGTCCACGAGGAACAGAATCGAGTTGTCTGCCGGTTCCGTCTTTACAACGACTTGAAACCGTCCGTTGTCAGTGGCCGAGGTCGGCACGGGTGCTCCTGCCGGCGGAGGAGTTTGCGGCGCTTGCGCGCACGAAATCACCGCCACGGTGCCCAACACCAACGCTGCGAGAAGGCTACCACTAAGTACTGTCATACCATGCTTCATTGAATAATCCTTTCTGGGTTGTCTTGCGGGCTGTATGTACTCCGCTCCCCCGTGTCTGTCAAGCGCGCCGTTATACTTTCTTGAACCGCGCCAGCAACGCTTCTTCTGCCTGTTTGTCCCATACCGCATCTCCCAAGGACGTCAACCCCAAGCCTTTGCACGATGGATAAACAAGAATCTTTCCCGGCAACAGGTTCTTTTCGACGGCACGAATACCTTCCACCGCTGCGTCCAAACCACTAATCGCTGCGACCGACAGGTTGGTGTCGAGCCGTCGCGACACCACTTTCGCGAGCACCGCTTTCATGTCCTCCAACACCGACCCGCTGGTGCCGATAAAGTACATTTGCTTGGCGATGTACGCATCAAGATCAATGGCCGCCGTTTTGTCCGCGGGGATGCCGGCGAAGATGTTGATGATGGCGCCCGGCGCGGCGTTTTGCACCGCCTGCGTCACCAAGGCCGGCACGGGGGCCATGATGACGATGTAACGGCACGGTTCTGCGAGTGGTCCCTTTTGGGGGTTGTACGGGTGGAGTGTCACACCATTTTGTTTCGCCACCGGCTCGCAAATCCGTTTGAGCACCGCCAGCCGCTCGTCGTTGAGGTCGCCCGCAAACACCGTCACGCCCGGCAAACCGAGCGACAACACGCGGATCACGTGCATCATGCCCATTGGTCCCGCTGCGCCGACGATATTGACCGTGTCGCCGGGCCGCACCTCGGAGGTGGCGGGAATCGCCGCGAGCGCCGCGTCAACGTCATTGCCGGTGGTGCCGACGATGCGGATGTTGCCGTAATGAACGCGTCCCACCTGCGTCGTCACGGGCCGCCCAAATGTGCCGCCGCACTGGCAGAGCACCAGCAGTCCGTTGACGGCAACGCTGGCAAACAGTTTCTCCACCACCCCCGGGTCGCTGCCGTAGTAAATCACGTCATCGAATTGTCCCGCCGTAATATCGTCCGGCTTGCGGACCACGAGTCGTTTGCCGCCGGGCTTGAGTTCGCGCCGTTGGACTTGGGCGTACGAGTTCTCGACGCACGCCCACGGCTCGACCAGCGCGATGGCCGACGCCGAGATGTCCTCCGGCACCGGCAACAACATGGACTCGCCTTCCGGCGACGTGATCGCCCGCTCGTCCATCAACACGTACTCTTGAAGCGCCCCCTCGAAATTGTAGCCGAACGCCGCGCACGATCCGGGCGTCGGCAGCCAGCGGTAATCGGTCTGCACGAGATATCGTCCGCCGATCTTGGCCTGTTTGACCTTGTCGCCGGCGGCGACGACCCGCACGACGGTTTCGTGGCCGGGCACGGTCGGTTTGGTGCCGGGGCAATAGCTGGGGATCTCGGCGAGCACGTTTTTATCGAGGCCGGCGCTGATCTCGTTCTTGCGGAGGTGGCCGGTGAACTGCTTGAGCAGCTTGAGGTCGGAGAAACAAAGCCCGACCACTTCCACTTCGCACAACACCTGATACGGTCCCGGCGCGGGCACGGGTTTCGATTCGTTCAGCGCAAGCTGGTCGGGGCCGATCAATTGCACGGCTCGTTGGGTTTTCGGAATCATCGTTGCATCCTTTCAATGACCTGTTGGGGTGTGGCCTCCGCCGGCAGGTCGCGCCCGGCGGCCTCGAAGAAATCGTTCTTCGCGGCGGTGGTGGTAAATTTCTTCGCCGCCCAATCGCTGAGATAACCGCTGCCGGCGCATTTCTGGAACAGCGTGTGCGCAGAGACGATGCGCGCGCCCTTCAGGAACAGCGGCAACAGCGGCTTGAGTTCGGCGGTGTCGAAGTTGTCCACGAACTTGTTGCCCGGGCTGTTCATCTCGGTGCCGGCGATGACGGGCAGGTGCTGTTTTTCGGCGAGCGCGGCGACCTCGTAGAGGTTCTGGAGCTTGTGGTCCTTCACGCCCGGCGTGTAGTTGCGGTCGGGGATGATGTTGAGCGCCGCCGCGCCGGTGTTTGTGGCAATGGCGAGCAGTTCCTCCATGGATTGCTCGCCCTCGGAGGTGCCGTCCAGCCACGTCACCATCGGAATCGCGCCGCAGTCCAACATGCACCGGTTCATGTCGGCCATCAGCGGAAACGATTTCTCGTCCGGCTGGACGTAGCCGACGCCGCCCTTCTTCATCATCCGGGCGCGGATCAGGTTCTGCAGCTTTGCGCCTTCCGCTGGCGCGTCGCCGAGTTTTTCCCGCCAGAACGCGGCGCGCGTGGCCGGGTTGGGAAACATCTCGCGCGCCCTGCGCTCGAATGCCTCGCACAAGTGACGCTCGGTGGCGTTGCCTTTCGGCGTCAGCGGCAACACGTCGCGTTCCCAGTCGAGTTGGAGCGGTCTCATGGCGGCGTTGACCCGGCCCAGCATCTCGCGCGTGCGCTGCGCCGCGGCGGCGCGCATCCGGGCAAGAAACGGATGCGGGACGGCCCCGGTGAACCCGGCGCCCATGTGATAGGTGATGCCCGGTTCGCCGGGCGAATTGATGACGCGCGTCTTGAATTCGGGGACGAACACGCGCGATTCGAGCGAAGCGATTCCCTTGACGCCAACAAGCCGGCAGGCTTCGAGAAACTCCTCGACGGCATCAAGCACGTCGAAGTCCACGATGCCGGCGAAACCGAGTCCGTCCTTGCGGGCGAGCCAGGCGAATTTCGTCGGCGAGTAACCGTAGGCGTTGTAGGAAAAGAACGTGTGGCAGTGGACGTTGTGCCGGTCGGTCAAGGCCGGCAGCGTGATCTGGCCGCCGCGCGCAAGGCCGAGCAATTCCAGCAACGCTTCCCGGCGCGCCGCCGGGTTGAAGCTGTCAAGTTGGTGTTCGAGTTGAAGGAGGTGTGTTTCCACAGTGGGCGGAACTTATCGCAAAGCCGCCAGCATTCCAGCAAAAAGAAAACTGCAATAACAAGCGGGACGAGCCGGAGGCCCGTCCCGCTTGAGCGGGTGGTTTGCGTGTTTGGTTATCGGTTCGGCGGCGGTTCTTGTGGCGGGCGTTTGCGTTCGCCGTCTCGCTCGCGGCCGAACGGGGGCCGCGCGCCGGGTTCGCCTTCCGGCGGACCGGGGGGGCGATGAGCTTTTATGAAGTTCTGCAGCTTCTCCTTTTGCTCCGGCGTGAGCACGTTGTTGACGCGGATGAGCGATGTCAGTTGCGCCTTCTTGATTTCGTTCTCGGTGGCCAGCACTTTGTCGAGCTGGGCGAGGGCCATTGCTTCACTCACGCGCGGTTCTCGCAATAATTTGCTCAGGCTCTCCATCTGCTCGCGCAACTTGTCTTGCACCGGCTCAAACCGCTCGCGCGATTTGTCCAGTTCCTCGCGAATGGCGTTTCGTTGCTCCTCTGTCAGGCCAAGCTCCTCGCCGGCCTGAAAGATCAATGGCGGCGGAAACAGGTCCTGCATCATGCGATCCGGCCCCCGCAGGAACGGACGCGGACGTTCCCCGTCGCGCATCTGTTCGGGCGGTCGAGGACGATCTCCGTCGCGCCGCTCGCGTTGTTGGGCGGTGACGAGCGCGTTGCTCAATACCAGCGCGCCCAGGATGATGGTGAGTAGTTTCATGACGACTCCTTTTTTTGGTTAGGGTTGTGTGCCAGAGGACATGGACGAAGTGAGCGGTTCCAACAAGAAATCCGTCGGTGCCGTCCACTCACTGAGGAAAGCAACAGCGGTTGACGGAAGCATTGGCTGCGGTTTCTCCGCGTGCGGCCACCAGAACACGCCCGCCGCAGCGATCAACGCCGCGCAGGCACCGGCGGCGATGGGCAGCAGCCACGGCATTCGCGCTGGCTGTTCCGCGCGCGTCATGGCGGCCTGCCACGTTCGCTGGAACGAGGGCGCGCGCTGCTGGTCGGCGGCGCGTTGTTCAGAGAACAAGTGCTGGATCGGATTGTCGGGATCGTGCGGGTTCATGGGAGACCTCCGCTTGTTGGAGCCATGCGCGCAGGCGTTGTTTGCCGCGCGTGTAGTGGGTGCGGGCCGTGCCGGCGGACACGCCGAGGACTTCGGCGGCCGCCTCGATGCTGAGTTCCTGGTAGAACACCAGGTGCAACACCTCGCGCTGCCTCTCCGGCAACACGGCCAGCGCCTTGGCGAAGGCGGCTTGTCGCTGTTCGCAGTCAAGCGCGTCGCCGAACGCTTCCTCGTGGACGCGGTCGGATTGCAGCGCGCCAAACGCGGCGAGCCTGAGCCGCCGCAGCCAATGTCGCCGGCGTTCATCGGCGGCGGTGTGCCGGATCACGGCGAACCACCACGTCTTGAACGACGAACGACCGTCGAAGCGGGCGCGGCCTTGCAACACCTTCAAGCAGGCGGTCTGCAAGACATCTTCCGCCGCCGCCGGATCGCGTCCGCAACACGCCAGCGCCCAGCCGTACCCGGCGGGGTGAAGCTCGGCGAGTTGTGATCGCGTGGTGTTGTCGTCCATGGCCACTCTGGCTGTTTGGTTCAACCCTTCGTCGTCTTCCGCAGCGAAGTATATGACAGCGTCACGCAGACGCAGGTACAATCGGCTCGGCTGGTCTCGGCGCTTCGCGCTCCAGAATTTCCTCGGTCAACTGGCGATACGCCCACGCGGCGTAGGAACTGGGATCGTATTTCGTGATCGGCTTGCCGAAGCTCGGCGCCTCGGCCAGACGCACCGTGCGCGGGATGGACATCTTGTACAGCTTCGGCCCGAAGTGTTTCTTGACTTCTTCCAACACCTGCTGCGCGAGGTTGGTGCGCCCGTCGAACATCGTCATCACGATGCCGCTCAACTCCAGCCCCGGATTCGCGCCGCTATCGTGAATCTGTTGGATGACGCGCATGATGACCGCAAGGCCTTCCAGCGCGAAGTACTCGCACTGAATCGGCACCACGACCCGGTCGGCGGCAGCCAGCGCGTTCATCGTCAGGATGCCGAGCGACGGAGGACAATCCACCACGATGATGTCGAACTGGCCGGAGTCGTGAATGGGTTGGAGCGCGAGCCGGAACCGGTGCAGATAATTTTCCGCGCGTGCCACGTCCACCTCGGCCACGGCGAGGTCAACCTCGCTGGGGATCATGCTGAGGTTTTCGATGCCGGTCGGCTGGATGGACGCCGCCAGTTCCGCGCCGCCGAGCAACGCCTGATAGACGCTGCCGCCCTCGAGTTTCTGGAGACCGAGCGCGCTGGTGGCGTTGGCCTGCGGATCGAGGTCCACGAGCAACGTGCGTTTCCCGAGTTCGGCCAGGCACGCGGCAACGCTGACCGCCGTGGTGGTTTTCCCGACACCGCCTTTTTGGTTGGCAAACGCAATCGTCCGCGTGTTCATTCCCGCCGCTTATAGCGAATCGCTCCGCCGTCCGCAATGTCAAATCCGCCCCTGAGTTTTGTGATTGGGATTGAGAATGGGTTGTCGCGACGCGAAGTGTTGCGTTGGGGGGAGAGGTTCGAGTATCTTGGATGCCATGAGCAAACCGATTCGTGTGATTCAGTGTGGTCTGGGCGACATCGGGCGCCGCGCGGCGCGATTGGTGTTGGAGAAATCGTCGCTGCGACTGGCCGGCGCGGTGGACCCGCGTTTCGACGGACGCGACCTCGGCCGCGTGCTCGAACTGGACCGCGCACTTGGGATCCGCGTCAGCGACAAGTTGTCCGCCGTGTTGGCAACGACGAAGGCCGATGCGGTGCTGCATTGCACCGGTTCGACCTTCGCCGGCGTGCACGGGCAGTTCGCGGAAATCATCCGCGCGGGTCTGCATTGCGTCTCGTCCTGCGAGGAGGCGATGTTCCCCTTTTACCGCGAGCCGAAACGGGCGGCGCAACTGAACCGGCTGTGCGCGCGCCACGGCGTCAGCGTCCTCGGCACGGGTGTCAATCCGGGATTCGTGATGGACACGCTCGCGACCATTGCCACGGCCGTCTGCCGGCGCGTGGACGCGGTGCGCGTGTTGCGCGTGGTGGACGCGGGCACCCGGCGCGAAGCGTTGCAGCGCAAGGTCGGCGCGGGGTTGTCGGAGAAAGAGTTTCGGAAGCGCGCCAAGACGCGGCAGATCCGGCACGTCGGGTTGGGCGAGTCGCTTGTGTTCATCGCGGAAGCGTTGGATTGGGACTTGACGAAGGTGGACGAAACGATTGCGCCGGTCTTGTCGGAAAAAACAATACGGACAAAGCACCTGACCGTAACCAAAGGCCAGGCTGCCGGCGTCCGGCAGGTGGCAACCGGCTGGCGTGACGGGCGGAAGGTGTTGGAGTTGGAACTGCACATGTACGTCGGCGCAACAAAACCGCGCGACGAGGTCACGGTGAACGGTATTCCGCCGATGCGTGTCGTGGTGGAAGGCGGCACCCCCGGCGATGAGGCGACGCCGGCGATTTTGGTGAATTGCCTGCCGCGCGTGATGGAGGCCAAACCGGGACTGCACACGATGTTGACGATCGGGCTGCCGCGCGCCATTCTGTAGGCCGACTCTGTGAGTCGGCGTCAATCATGCCAAACATTGTCTATTTTGATCTGGAGACGCAGAAGAGCGCCGCGGAAGTTGGCGGCTGGAACCGCAAGGCCGACATGAAAATGTCGGTCGGCGTGACCTTCAGCACCGCATCGGGCGAGTATAAGATTTACGACGAGGCGCACGTGCAGGACCTCATCAAGCAGTTGATGCGCGCCGATCTCGTCGTCGGGTTCAACATCCTGAACTTCGACTACACGGTGCTCAGCGGCTATTCCCCGTTGGACATCGCGCAGACGCCGACACTCGATCTGATGGCAGACCTCGAAGCGAAACTCGGCCACCGGCTGTCGCTCGACGCGGTGGCGAAGGCGACGCTCAACGCGCCGAAGATCGCCGACGGGATGCAGGCGTTGCGCTGGTGGAAAGAGGGCAAGCTGCTGGAGATTGCCGAGTACTGCTGTTTCGACGTGAAGATCACGAAGGACGTCCACGAGTATGGCCGGGCCAAGGGCGAAGTGTTCTACGTTGACCGGCTCGGCCAGAAAAAGTCCGTCAAGGTCAAGTGGTAAATCCCCCCGATGCTGATGCGGAGTTGATGTTGCGCGTGCGGCGCGGCGACCGGGCCGCGTTCCGCGACCTGGTCGAGCGCCACCAGCGCGGCGTCATCCAGACCATCTACCGCGCCATCGGCGACTCGTGGGAGGCCGAGGACCTCGCGCAGCGCGTGTTCGTGCAGGTCTGGCGCTCGGCATCGCGCTACGAGCCGACGGCAAAATTCACAACGTGGCTGTTCACCATCGTCCACAACGTCATCTTCAACGAACGCCGCCGGCGCGCCCGACGCAACGCGGAATCCCTCGACGCGCTCGCACAACCGGACGAGGACACCGAGACGTTCGGCACACAGTTTGCCGACGCGGCCTCGCCCGACCCCGCGCGCGCCGCCGCCGAACGTGAGTTGCAGGCGCGCATCAGCGCGGCGATCCGCCGCCTGCCCGACAACCAGCGCACCGCCGTCGTGCTCTGCCGGTTCGAGGGCTTTTCCTACGAGGAAATCGCCAAGGTGCTCCGCTGCTCGGTGCCGGCGGTGAAATCGCTGTTGCACCGGGCGCGGGAGACTCTCAAGGAACAGTTGAAAGGCTGTTATTGACGAAACCTTTTCCCCAAACCGGTGTTGAATGAAAGCGAGACCACAATGAACTGCCAGCAGACAAAAGCGAATTTCGACGAGCGGCTCGACAATCAGCTCGATCCGTCGAGTCGCGTGGCATTCGACACGCACGTGAACGGCTGCCCCGGCTGCGCCGCCGAATGGCGTGCGTACTCCGGCGCATGGACGTTTGTTGGACAACAAGTCGCCCCGAAACCGTCGGTCGGTTTTGCCGAGCGCACGTTGCGGCGGCTGGATGAAACGATGCCGACACAATCCCGTTTCTGGTTGGCGCCGGTGTGGCGCTGGGCGATGGCAGGAACTTTGGCGATAGCAATGACCGCCGGCGGCTGGTTTGGCTGGCGAGTCCAAGACACGCGCCAAGCCGAGGTCCAAGCGGAAACCTATGCCATGGCGCAACAGGACCGATTGGAAGATTTCGATGTCGTGGCCGCGCTCCATTTGTTGAGTGGAGACAGCCCATGAGGAAACTGAAGACGTTCACTATCATGCTCGCCGCGCTCCTGCCATCAGCCGGTTACGTCTTGGCGGAACGTCCTGCGCCCGATGAGGCACAATTGAATCAGAAATGGGACGCACTCTCGGCGCGCGACAAGGCGTCCGCATTGCGCTTCCACCAGACATTCCGCCAGATGCCGGCCGAAGAACGCAAATTCATCAACGACCGCATCGAGCGGTTCATGCAGATGCCGGCCGACGAACGCCGCAAGCTGAAGGAAAACAACGAGCGCTGGAAAAAAATGCCGCCCACGGAACGCCAGCAGGCGCGCGAGCAATATGAGCAGCGCCGCAAGGAATTTGAAGCGAAATGGCGACAGGAACACCCCGGCGAAGAGCCGCCGCCCTTCCCATTTCACAAGTCCAAACGCAATTTGGCTGCGCCCACGAACAACAGTTCGGAAAGCGCAGTGCCAAAAAACAACAAACAACCCCAAAAGGAGTCAAGACCATGAAGTGCCGTATTATCGTTACCGCAATCGCAGTGGCGTTGATCGCCAGCGTCAGCGCATTCGCCGCGAAGGGCGAAGGCAAAGCCAAAGGCGCCGGCGGCCTGTTGCCACCGCCGATCGTCGAGAAACTCTCGGCGGAACAGAAGACCAAGTATGAAGCCCTCTGCGAGAAAGCCAAGGGCGCCAAGGGCGACGAAGCCAAGATGAACGAACTCAAGAAAGAAGCCAGGGCTCTTCTTACCCCCGAACAGAAAGCTGAGATGCAGAAAGCCGGTGCCGGCAAAGGCAAGGGCGGCAAGAAGAAATAGTAACCCTACAGTCGTCTAAACCGCGCGACAAACGTTGCATCCTGACCGTCGCGTGGTGGAAACGTAGAGCGCGTCGCGTCGAGCGCAAACTCCGGGTGAGAATCCCGGAACCGCTCCGCGACGCGTTCGTTTTCCTCCATCTCCAGACTGCACGTGCCATAGACCAACACCCCGCCCCGCCGCGTCAACCGCGCCCCCGACGCCAGCAACTTCTCCTGTACAAACGCCAGCCGTCCAATCTCCGCCTCCGTCAACCGCCACCGCAAATCCGGCCGCCGCCTCATCACCCCCGTGTTCGAGCACGGCGCGTCCACCAGCACCCGATCAAACATCTCCCCGCGCAAACATTGTTCCGGTTTTGTTCCGGAACACGCCAGCGTCGCCACAATCGTCACCCCAAGTCTCCGGCAATTCTCGCCGACCCGCCCGAGCCGTGACGCCGACACATCCATCGCCACGATCCGGCCCCGGTTCTCCATTCGTTGCGCTGCGTAAGTTGTCTTCCCGCCCGGCGCCGCGCACAAATCCAGCACTGACTCCCCTGGCTGCGGATCCAGCAAGTCCACCGCGACCAAGGTGGATGGGTCTTGCACGTAATACCGGCCGGGATTCGCAAAAAACTTCGGCGCGTCAATAACCCGGTAGCACAATGGATGAAGCGTTGTCGGTTCCAGCACATCCGGCCACGGTTGGCTGCCGCGCACATAAACCGGCGGAGGCTGATTGTTCCACGCGCACAACTTCTCCGTCATTTCCTGTCCCCATCGCGCTGCCCATCGTTCCCAGAGCCACTGCGGATGCGACCAAAACACCCACGGCTCCGTCTCCCTCGTTGACCGTAATAATGCTACATATGTAGCATTATTACGGTCAGCCGTCCGGAGGATTGCATTGACGAATTTCGCTTCCGCAGCGCTCGACCGCTGTTTTGCCAGCGCCACCGTCTCGTTCACCGCTGCGTGCGGCGCCGTCTTCAAAAAGAAAAGCTGGTAAAGACCGAGCTTGAGAAGATTGCCCACAACGGTGCGCGGCGCTTTCGCAGCCAACTTCGACACCAGAAACTCCAGCGCCATCTTCTGCCGAAGACAGCCGTAAAACAATTCCGTCGCCAGCGCGCGGTCCGGTCCCGACAACGCCGCCTTGGCGAGCTGCTCGTCGAGCAACTCGTCCGCCAGCCGGCGCGCGTGCGGCCAGCGCTCCAGCAATTCCAAGGCGACTTCGCGTGCGTTCACGCCTGCACGTTACACAATTCAGCGCGCAACGACAACCACCCGCAACCCGGAGTCAATGAGGCGATTCGACGGTTCGAGGTTGACGCGGAAGGAGGATCGGCAATTCGCGGCACTGCGGTCCCACGAGCCGCCTCGCAACACGCGCAATGACCCGGAGGACAACCCCACCGGATCGGTGGCCGCTTTCGAATCGTAACTTCCATACCAATCCTCACACCATTCCCAGACGTTGCCGTGCATGTCATAGAGCCCCCACGCATTCGGCTTCTTCTCACCCACGGGATGCGTCTTTCTATCGGAGTTGCTGTCGAACCAGGCGTACTCGCCCAACCCCCCGGCATCATCACCGTAACAATACTCGGCGGCGCTCCCGGCGCGGCAGGCGTATTCCCATTCCGCTTCCCTCGGCAACCGAAACACATGCTCCGGCACTTTCTCCTGCACCTTGCGCAAGAAGACCTGACACTCTTCCCAACTCACGGCAACAACCGGTTTCTTTGCCAACAGTTTGGCAGACTTTGATTGCGTGGCCCCGCTAAAACTGAAAAGCCTGGGATTGCGGGTCATGACAGCATCCCACTGCTCCTGCGTGACCTCATGCTTGCCCATGTAGAACGGCTTGGTGATTGTCACTTGATGCGTTGGCTTCTCATCGGTTTCACCTTTCTTCGACCCCATGGTGAAATCACCGGGACGGATGAGCACGAACTCCATCTTCACGTCGTCCCCGAGATTGACAGTCAGTTGATCCTGCAACTGGCCCGATCCTTGGCCGTAACTCTCCCGCCCGCCAATGCTCGTGAGCAGTACGACAATTCCAATGATGACGGCAATCGCATAATGTTTCATCGTGGCTACTCCTGTTCCGGTTGCGGAAATAAGATACGTGCCAAGTCGCAACCCGTACAAGCCCAAAGTAAACAGAACAAAGCTGCGCGGGAGTTTCCCGTAGCAAAACTCTCGCATCTTTTGCCGGAATAGTCTAACGTGTGGACGCAAATTCTTATGCCATCCGCCCCCAACATTCTCGCCATCGTCGGCCGGCCCAACGTCGGCAAGAGCGCGCTCTTCAACTGCATTGCCGGGTGCCGCATCGCCATCGTGCACGAGCAGGCCGGCGTCACGCGCGACCGCATCAGCGCCACGGCCCGCTGGCACGACAAGACCTTCGAGGTCATTGACACCGGCGGCATCGCCTTCATGGACGACGAAAAAACCGGCGATCTCCTGGCGGCGGCCACGCGGCAGCAGGCGGAGATCGCCATCGAAATGGCCAACGCGGTCCTCCTCGTCGTGGACGTCACCGCCGGCGTGACGCCGCTGGACCGCGAGATCGCCCGCAAACTGCGCGCCAGCGGCAAGCCCGTGTTCCTCGCGGTGAACAAGGTGGACAACGATGCCCGCGCGCGCGGTGTGGACGAGTTTGCGGAACTCGGCTTCGACCCGCTGTTTCCCATCGCCGCCATCCACGGCCTGAATGTCGCAACGCTCGTGGCCGCCGCCACCGAAGATTTCCCCGCAGCCATGGCCGGCGAATCCGCGCCGCCGACCCGCCTCGCCATTGTCGGCCGGCCCAATGTCGGCAAGTCCTCCCTCATCAATTCGATTCTCCAAAGCGAGCGCACCATCGTCAGCGAAATTGCCGGGACCACGCGCGACTCCGTGGATGCGCCGTTCACGCATGGCGAGAAGCCGTACATTCTCGTGGACACCGCCGGCCTGCGCCACCGGCGCAAGATTGCGTCCTCCGTGGACCAGTTCGGCTTGATGCGCGCCGAGCGCAGCATTCGCGAGTGCGATGTGGCGGTGCTCGTGCTCGACGCGATGGACGGCGTCACGAAACAGGACAAGAAAATTGGCGGACAGATTTCGGAGGCGAACCGGGCGTGCGTGATCCTTGTCAACAAGTGGGACCTCGCCGCGGAGGAGGAACAAAAAGGGAAGAGGGAAGAAGGAAGAGGGAAGAAGCCGAAAAGTTTTCGCCAGGAATATGAAGAGGCATTGCGCAAGGAGTTGTTCTTCCTCGACTGGGCGCCGGTGTTGTTTGTGTCGGCAAAGACCGGCAAGAATGTTGCGGACCTGTTCCGGCAGGTCGCGCTCATCGAAAAGGAAATGGGCCGTCGCGTGGAGACGCCGGAGTTGAACCGGCTGTTGTCGCGCGCGATGCAATCCTACCCGCCGCCCATCGTGGGCGGACGGCGGTTCAAGATCTATTACGCATTCCAGAAGCCGGGAACGCCGCCGATGTTCACGTTGTTTGTCAATGACGAGCAATGTTTGACGCCGCATTACAGGCGGTTTCTGGTGGATCGGATTCGGGAGGCGCTGGGTTTTCACGGCTGTCCCGTGCGTTTTCAACTGCGCCAGCGCGCCCGCCGTCGGTTTGTCCCGGGGTCGGGAGAAAAAAAGTTGCGTTCCGAAGAAGATTTTTCTTGAAACCACAACTAATGGTGTTATACGGTCGCGCTCGTCGCAATTACGTGGGGTGGGGAACCTCGTCGTTTGCCATCTCTTTTGACTTCATTTTAACCGGCGCGCCATGTGCGCGAGGAGGGAATCGTGATTATAGCAAAGCAGAGTACGGGGAGCCTTTCCGTGAACAAGGCTAAACAAGGACGCAAGGAGTTTGCAGGAGACGTTGCCGCCGCCAATGGCGCCGGCAACGGGAAGCGGAATAAACGCATCGCACAGGCTGCGCCGAAGAAAAACGGCCTGACGGTGCCGCGCGTGTTCAGTCAGTCAGGCGTTCATCCGTTCGATGAATTGGAATGGGAACTCCGCACCGCTGAAATCACTGACGACACGGGCAAGGCGATCTTCCGCCAGGAAAACATCGAGGCGCCGCGCCATTGGTCGGCGCTCGCCACCAAGGTCGTTGTCTCAAAGTACTTCTACGGCGAGAACGGAACGGCGGAGCGCGAGCGGAGCATCAAGCAGTTGATCCATCGCGTGACGCGCACCATCGCCGACTGGGGCAAGGCTGACGGTTATTTCGCCAGCGAGAAGGACGCGGAGACGTTTTACCACGAGTTGACCTGGCTGTGCGTGAACCAGCACGGCTCGTTCAATTCGCCGGTCTGGTTCAACTGCGGGCTGCATCACATCTACGGCATCGGCAAAAACAGCGGCGCCGGCAATTTGCATTGGGACAGGGCGACCAGGAGCATCAAACAGGCGCCGACCCAGTATGAATTCCCGCAATGCTCCGCCTGTTTCATCCAGTCGGTCGGCGACACGATGGAAGACATCATGGAACTCGCGCGCAGCGAGGCGATGCTCTTCAAGTACGGCAGCGGCACCGGCACCGATCTCTCGACGTTGCGCAGCAAGCGCGAAAAACTTTCCGGCGGCGGCCGCCCCAGCGGCCCGATGTCGTTCCTGAAAGTGTACGACTCGATTGCCAGCGTCGTGAAATCCGGCGGCAAGACGCGCCGCGCGGCGAAGATGAACACGTTGAAGTGCTGGCACCCGGACATCAAGGAGTTCATCGAGGCCAAGTTGAAGGAGGAGCGCAAGGCGTGGTCGTTGATCGAGCAGGGTTACGCCGCCGACCTCAACGGTGAAGCCTACGCGTCCGTCGCGTTCCAAAACGAGAACCTCACGGTGCGCGTGAGCGATGATTTCATGCGCGCGCTGCTTGACGACAGGGATTGGACAACCCGCTGGGTGACCAACCCCAAGAAAGCGGGACCGGTCTACCAAGCCCGCGAGTTGATGCTGGGCATCGCCGAGGGCACGTGGACGTGCGGCGATCCCGGTTGCCAGTACGAGGACACGATCCAGCGCTGGCACACCTGCAAAAACACCGCGCCGATCAACAGTTCAAACCCCTGCAGCGAGTACATGTTTCTCGACGACTCCGCCTGCAACCTCGCCTCCATCAACCTGATCAAGTTCCTGCGCGAAGACGGCTCGTTCGACATCGAGCGATTCAAGGCGGCGGTGGAGATTTTCATCACGGCGCAGGAAATTCTCGTGGATCATTCCAGTTATCCCACTGAGAAGATCGCGCTCAACAGCCATCTGTTCCGGCCGCTTGGCCTCGGCTATGCCAATCTTGGCTCGGTTCTCATGGCGCTCGGCCTCCCGTACGACAGCGACGAGGGCCGCGCCATCGCCGGCGCGCTCACCGCCATCCTGCACCTGCACGCCTACACACAGTCGGCGCGCCTTTCCGAGAAGATGGGCACCTTTGATGGATTCGCCGCCAACCGCGAGCCGATGCTTCACGTCATTGAAATGCACCGCGACGCCGTCAAGCGCATCCACGTCAGTTGTCCGGACGCGTTGCGCGCTGCGGCGCAACGTTGCGGCGACGAAGCCGTCGAACTGGGCCGGCGCTACGGCTACCGCAACGCCCAAGTCACCGTGCTCGCCCCCACCGGCACCATCGGGTTCATGATGGACTGCGACACGCTCGGCATCGAGCCTGACATTGCGCTGGTCAAATACAAAATCCTGGCCGGCGGCGGGATGCTCAAGCTTCTCAACCGCACCGTACCGATGGCGTTGCGCAAACTCGGCTACAGCGACGCCGAGATCGAGGCGATTGACAAGTTCATCGAGGAACACGACACCATCGAGGGCGCGCCCGGCCTCAAGGACGAGCACTTGGCGGTGTTCGACTGCGCGTTCCGTCCTGCCAAGGGCAAACGCAGCATCCACTACATGGCGCATCTGCGGATGATGTCGGCGGTGCAACCGTTCATCAGCGGCGCCATCTCCAAAACGGTCAACATGCCGCAGGAATCCACCGTCGAAGACATCCTGCAGACGTACATCGAGGGGTGGAAACTCGGCCTCAAGGCCGTTGCCATTTATCGCGATGGCTCCAAGCGCAGCCAGCCGTTGAACACCTCCAAGGCCAAGGCGTCCGACGCCAAGGCCGAGGCACAGGCGGCCCGGCATGAAATCGAACAGTTGAACCAACGCATCCTCGAACTCGAAAAGGAAATCCAGGAACTTCGCCTGCGCGAAGCAACGCCGATGCGCCATCGCCTGCCCGACACGCGCCGCGCGATCACCCACAAGTTCGAGATCGCCAAGCATGAAGGCTATATCACGGTTGGCCTGTACGAGGACGGATCGCCCGGCGAACTGTTCATCACCATGGCGAAGGAAGGCTCCACCATCGGCGGACTGATGGACACCATCGGCACGCTGGTCAGCCTCGCCTTCCAGTATGGCGTTCCGCTCGACACGCTCGAGAAAAAGTTCGCCCACCAACGGTTTGAGCCGAGCGGGTTCACCAAGAACCCGGAAATTCATTACGCCAAGTCCATCATTGACTACCTGTTCCGTTGGCTGGCCTGCCAGTTCATCCACGGCTATCGCGAAGAGAACTCCGAGGCAAAACAGCCCGAGTTGCCGCTGCCGGAAATCATCGAGCACGAGAAGAAAGTGCTCAACAAACCAGTGCAAGACCTCGAGCAGACGGGCGACACGCCGGTGGCGGCTCCCGCTGAGCCGCAACGCCGCAACGCCGGCCTCTCCGCGGTCCGTCAACTCAACCAGACCGTCCAGCATTTCATGCAGGACGCGCCGCCTTGTGACATTTGCGGCGCGATCACCGTTCGCAACGGCTCCTGTTACAAATGCCTGAACTGTGGCGCCTCGATGGGGTGCTCCTGACGGTTGGCGCCGCGTCAGCGGGCGTGGAATAACTGGAAGTCGTCAAAGTCTGCCAGTGCGGTTCCTTCGCCGGTCGTGGCAATCGTGATTTCGGCCTTGACCGCCTGGCTTGGCGCAGTGGCCTTTATGGTGAACTCCTTCCACTGCTTCGCGCCGGCGGGAATCTCCACGCTGTTCTCGATGGCCAGCCCTTCTGCATTGATGAATTGCAGGGACACCGTTGCGCCTTTGCCGGACACGATGCGCGCCCAGAACCGGCACTCGTAGGCATCGCCCGGCACAAATGGGAAGGCGCAACTCACAATGGTGTTGCGTTGCTCGGAATCATCCGCCGCGCGCAGGCCGCGCTTGCCGGAGCGCGCCGCATCGGTCATCGCGCGGACCAACCCGGCCGCCTGCACAATCCTCCAGCCTTCCAAGGCCTTCTCAAACCCCGGATTCGCCAATGTCACCTCAACAAACTCTTTTGCCGCGACAGGCACCGGCGGCGCGGGCGTTGGTTGTGCGGGAGCGTGTGTCGTTGCCGGCGCAGGCGCTTCTTGTTTCCCCGGTGGCGGCGACCGGTGGAACCACCACCAAGCAAGGCCAATGACGGCTCCGATGAGGAGCAGCCAGAACACCATGTCCATGATGGAGACCCGCGGTTTCGGCTCCTCTACTTTTGGGACTTGCTTATGCGAAACGGGAAGGTTGGCGTGCGATGGAAGATGGTGGATCTCTTCTGTCCCGGGGCGGGGCGGCGCGCCGTGTGGAATGACACGTTCCTTGCGCGGATTGTCAAACTTGACCGCTGCGCCGCAATACGGACACGCTGCCACACCACTCCTGCCGTCGTGTTCGACGTTGAATTGGTTGCCGCAACTGGGACAAGACACTTCTGTTTCCATATTGCCTCATTCGCCCGCGTCGGCCCACATCCTACCCGACGAGAATCAATTCCGCAACGATTGAATCGGCGCGGGAATCCGCCCGCCAAACCGCACAAACGCAGCGCTCGCGCCCGTGTTCCGAATGTCCATCACCGTCGCCGAACCGAACAACCCGCCAAACTCGACGAAGTCGCCCGCGTTCGCGCCCGGCACGGGAATCAGCCGCACGCCGGTCGTCTTATTGTTGACGACGCCAATGGCCATCTCGTCGGCGATGATCGCCGCAATCGTCTCCGCCGGCGTGTCGCCGGGAATCGCGATCATATCGAGACCGACGGAACAGACACTTGTCATCGCCTCCAGTTTTTCCAGCGTCAGATAACCTTTTGTGGCAGCGTCGGCCAGCGCGGCGTCTTCACTCACCGGAATGAACGCGCCGCTCATGCCGCCGACGGAACTCGATGCGAACGCGCCGCCTTTCTTCACGGCGTCGGTCAACATCGCCACGGCAGCGGTCGAGCCGGGCGCGCCGACCTTCTCGATGCCGAGCGTGTGCAGAATCTCGCCAACGCTGTCGCCAATAGCCGGCGTGGGCGCCAGCGAGAGATCCACAATGCCGAACGGGATGCCAAGCTCCGCAGCGACTTCGCGCCCGATGAGTTCGCCGACGCGCGTGACGCGGAAACTGGTGATTTTGATTTCCTCGGACAAGTCGCCCAGCGTCAACGGCCCCCCAAGCTGGATCCGCCGGCGCAACGCGCTGCTGACAACGCCGGGGCCGGACACGCCGATGTTGATGGTCGCTTCCGTTTCGCCGTCGCCGTGATAAGCGCCGGCCATGAACGGGTTGTCCTCAGGAATGTTCGAGAAGATGACGAGCTTGGCGCAGCCGAACCCGCGTTGCGCCGCGGTCGCCCCGGCAATTTTCAACACGATCTCGCCCATCTGGCGGACGGCGTCCATGTTGATGCCGGCGCGGTGGCTGGCGACGTTGACGGAAGCACAGACGCGCTGCGTGGACGACAACACCTGCGGCAGGCTCTCCATCACCACGGCGTCGCCGCCGCTGATCCCCTTCTGAACGAGCGCCGTGAAACCGCCGACCAGATCAATCTGACATTCCTTGACGGCCTCATCGAGTGTGCGCGCCACTTGCAACGCCGCGCCGAGTCCATGTCCCGCCAGCAAATGCGCCGCCGGTGAAATGGCCAATCGTTTGTTCGTGACCGGGATGCCGTATTTGCCGCCGATCCGGTCACAAGTGCGGACAAGGTTCGCCGCCCGGCGGATGATTTTCTCGCGGAGTTTGCGGCAAACATTGTCCACGCTCGACGCCGCGCAATCGTTGACGTTGAGGCCGAGCGTGACAGTGCGCACGTCGAGGTGCTCGGCGTGCAGCATCTGGATCGTCGAAAGTATTTCATCAGTGCGAAGCATGAGGACAACATTCTAGGGATGAAGCCGGTGCGAGACAAGCACCGAAATCGGCCTTCATCATCGTCCGGTAGTGTCTTTATTTGCCATTTGGAGGGACGCGCTTTGTCGCGTCCGTCCAGCTTGACTGTGAACCCGGTTTTCGGCAAGATGCGCCCCGAAAGGAAAGGAAATGCACCGAGAGGAAAATTTCGCAAGCGTTGCCGATGCTTTGGCTCGTCAGTCAAGGTTTGGGACTCCCCCCTTACCTCCCCTGCTGGCGCCGATTCGAAGCCCCTCTGAAAAGCAATCATGCCGGTTCTGGCTACAAGGAAACCGTTCAAAAGATGGACGAGTTCCTCACCTCGCTCGGCTACCTCAAGTGACCGGCTTCTGTGCTGCCACCACTAAGCCCGCCTTCTACCTCGACAACTTCTCGCTGATCGTCACGCAGCCGTGAGGTGGAGATTGGCTGGTTGCCTTAATGGCTAAGGTCAGCCACCGCTACACCGTTTGTTGGGTCCCCAGCCTTTATACTTCGGTTTGTGTGTGTGGAACCGAACGCGCTCGCGTAATCATCTGCTCTACGTCAGGCACGGTGTTTATTGGGACAAGTCGAATATTGGGGTGCGTGCGCTCAAACACTCTGAATATTTCGTCGGCAAATGCTGGCCCGATCGTATCCACGCGAGCGAAGTCAAACAGCACAATAGCAAAGCGATCAACCCTAGCGAGAAGCCGCTTCGCTTGCGAACGAGAGATCAATTGTTCAGCACCGTGCTGAGCCATTCGCACCGGGACGACAGTCTTGGTGAAGCCGTAGTCATGCTCTTCGAGTGCGAAGTAATCAAACACTTCTTTGGTAGTACGAGCACTCTTATTTGCCAACATCATAAATACTGCAGTACCAGTATCAGGCCTTTCGCGTTGGGAAATCCAGTCTTCCTCTTCTTCATGCTTGTGGCTGAAATATACATCGCCAGAGAGAATCGCAAAATCGTCAAGCATTCGTGACGTGAAAAAGATCCCCTCGCCCGTATGTCGTGCTGGGTCCGTAGTTAGTTTTCCCTTGGCGAGTTCCAGCACCGCATGTCTTTCATCATCGAGATTGCAGGCTTGTTTAATCTTCCGAAAAATACCTATGCCATCATCCCAAACGACGATCTCTGTCACCGCAGCATTCTGTTTCACGCGCACGGTCATCATGGTGCCATCGGAGTGGTCAATGGCATTGTTGACCATTTCGCTCACGCAGTATTGCCATATGCTAACAACGTTGGACGGTAGATGTGCAATGAAGGGAGATATTTTGTCACGCCACACAACGTCTTCCTCCAAATTCTTGATGGGGAATTGGAATGATTCCTCTCGTAGAAGTGGGAGTTCATAACGCCGCTGATTTGTATTCCCAGTGGCTACAATCTGTCCCTTATCGATCAACTCTTGCAGGTATCTACTGACCGCTTGGCGCGTTATACCGAACTTGTCGCAAACAATTCGGACTAAATCGTCAGAATGGTGAGGAACCTTCTCGATAAGGAACGCTATTATTTCCTCACCTCGGTTTGTGTGTTCGTTGTTCATCGATGTTGCTATTGTCAACATACTACGAGTCTATTGTCAACACAGAAAGTGCTCATTGTCAATATGAGCGGCGCGCATTGTCAACGCGACAGAATGGATGGTAGGGTGTTAAATTAAGACCAGATAGAGACTGACGGAACAAAGCCCGGAACATTTACCCCCCCCTTGCTGGCGCCCATGCGAAGCCCCTCTGAAAAGCAATCATGCCATCTATCATTTCATTTTGAAAACGAGCGGCTTCCGACGTGAAGGGGTCAGTCCATAGTATTGACAGGTCTCTGCTGTCGCCGGTACGAAGCCCCTCTGAAAAGCGATTTCCCATCAGTTGAACCCTCAGCCACCGATTGGCTTGACTCCGTATTCGATTTTACACAGGATAAGCTCCCGAAAGGAAATCCATCACAATGAAGTTGATCCTCAGTCTGCTGGTCCCGGTACTCATCACGTTCGCTACGGCAGGAAACGCCGCCGAACGCCGAACGCTCTCCGTCGGCGAACGTCCCGAAAGCGTCGCGAAGGGATGGAACGGTCACTACTACATCACGGTCATGGGTCCCGAAGGCGCCAGCAATGCCGTGGTCAAGGTGCTCAAGGGCGACCGTCTCGAGGTCTTCGCCAGCGGCCTGGACGAGCCGAAGGGCATCGCCTTCATCGGCAACCATCTCGTGACCAGCGACCAGAAACGGGTGTGGAAGATTGATGCGAAGGGGCGCAAGACAGTCTTGGCCGATGAAAAGGACTTCCCTTGCCCCGTCCTCTTTCTCAACGACGTCTGCGCCGCCCCCGACGGCAAGAGCGTCTTCGTCTCCGACACCGGCACGGTTGACCGCATGTTCGGTCCCGACGGACTCTGGCCCCTCGACAGTCCCCAAGCGCGTGCCCTCCCCGCTGTCGGCCGCATCTTCCGCGTCACCCTCGACGGCAAAGTCAGCATCGTCGTTGACGCCACGGCAGCCATGCCATGTCCCAACGGCGTCGGCATCGGCACTGACGGTCGCCTGCTCATTGCCGAGTTCTTCCACGGCCATCTTCTGGTCAAGGAGGACGACGGTAAGCTGCGACGTCTGGCCACTGGCCTGCGGGGTGCCGACGGCATCGAGCAAGCCAAGACCGGTGCGCTTTACGTGTCGAGTTGGACGCAGGGCAAGGTCTGGCGCATTGAGGCCGGGGGCGCTGCGCCGCGCCTTCTCATCGAAGGACTACAGTCGGCCGCCGACTTCTACCTTGACGAGTCGGCCAAGCTGCTCCTCATTCCCGACATGAAGGCCGGCACCCTCACCTTGCTGCCGTTGCCGTAACGCCTCTCCCAGAACTATCATCCCGTGACTGTAAACGCAGTGTCCCTCGGAAGGGCAATTTCCCGTCATCAGTATGACGGTGTGTGCAGCGTTGACATCTGTATGACGATGACGTATGTGTGTGTGCATATGAAACGAACCACGCTTGTCTTGCAAGACAGTTGCATGCGGGGAGTCCGTGAATTGGCGCGGAAGGAAAACCGCCAGCTTTCGCAGGTTGTCAACGACTTGCTGACGGAAGGACTGCATCGTCACAAAACACGCCTGAGCACGCCGTGCGAACTGCCCGTGTTCTCCATGGGACGTCCCCGCGTCAATCTTGGCGACCGCAACGCGCTGGAAGCGTTGATGGACTCCTGATGGCGGGTATCGTTGATACGAACATCTTGCTCTACGCCGCCAATCGCGACGCCTCGGAGCACATCGCAGCCCGCGAATTCCTGCTGCGCGCCGGCGCGGGGCCTGAGCAGTGGTATTTGACAGAAGGGATCCTCTATGAGTTTCTGCGGGTGGCCACCCACCCAAAAGTGTTCTCGCAACCATTGACGTGGCAGGAAGCGATGGAGTTCATCCGACGGGTGGTGGGCAACCCGTGCTTTCGGGTGTTGACTGCCGGCGAGCAACACTGGTCGCTGCTCGGCGAACTCCTCTCGTGCCTGACGCACCCGTCGGGCAACCTTTTCTTTGACATCCGCACGGCTGTCCTGATGCGTGAGCATGGTGTTCGGGAAATCTACACATCCGACGTGGATTTTCTCCAGTTCCCCGGCCTGCATGTGGTCAACCCGATTCAGAAGCGCGCTCAAACCTGACCGCGAGCCGATTTTCAATTCAGTTCAGTTTCAGTTCGGTGCGAAGCATCAGCGGTTTCCTCCGGAAAGGCGGAGTTGATTGGTGGCAACGAAGATGTTCTCGTGCTGGACGCGGACGTTGAAGCCGTCCTCGTGTCCGATCTCGTCGAGGTCGGCTTGCAACATCCCGATCTCCCAGCGTTTGGGAATCTCGACTTGCGCCGTCAACACGAAGTCCTCGCCCGCGCAATCCCAATACAGGTCCACGACATTGATATCCTTGCCGGCGAGGTACTGGCTGAAACGGTGGATGATGCCCGGCTTGTCCTTGCCCAGCGCCGTGATGACAAACCGTTCCGCCGGCCCGTGTCCGCCGGGCACCGCCAATGGCGCGTAGGGACGTGCCGCAACCTGCAACGCGCCGCCCGGTGGCGCGGCTTTCTGCACGCGCGCCACGAGTTCGTCCGCCGCGACGGCCTGCGGAAAACTGACAACGAGAATCTGTGTGAAGTAGCCGCCGAGGACGGTTTGCGAACAGGCGTCAATGTTGCCGCCAAGCGCAACGATGACGCCGCTGACCGCGGCGATGATGCCGGGCCGGTCATCGGCCATCGCGTTCAGGACATAAGCGTTTGGGAAACGTGTGTTCATCGGAAACGTGTCGGCATCCTAGCGGAAGAAGGGGCCGAACACAACACACCAATGGGATTTCGACGCCACACATCAGATGCAGCCCATTGATGGCAATCACAAAGTCATTCTATTTTGAAACATATGTTTCAAAATAGAATGACATTCTGACAAAGAACGGGATAAGAGGCTCAGCGGCTTACAGAATACAGCACTCCGCATTCGCTGCGTGCCTGACTACGAACGTTTGTAGTGAGCGACGCAGCGAAGCGGAGTCGCGTCGCTCAATACGGCAGCGGGAAACGGGCGGTGAGAGTGTGGACTTTGGCTTGGACAGCGGCAGCGACAGTGGCGTCCTCAGGGTTGTCGAGGACTTCGGTGATGAGGCCGGCAATCTGTTCCATCTCGGCTTCCTTCATGCCGCGCGTGGTGACGGCGGGCGTGCCGACACGAATGCCGCTGGTGACCATCGGCTTCTCGGGGTCGAACGGAATCATGTTCTTGTTGACCGTGATGCCGGCTTTGTCGAGAGCTTCCTGGGCAATCTTGCCGGTGAGTTTCTTGGGGCGAAGATCAACGAGCATGAGATGGTTGTCGGTGCCGCCGCTGACGATGCGGAAGCCGCCCTTGGCAAGCGCGACGGCCATCGCGGCGGCGTTGTTGACGATCTGTTGCTGGTAGGCCTTGAACGCGGGCTGCATCGCTTCCTTCAGGCAAACAGCCTTGGCGGCGATGATGTGTTCGAGCGGGCCGCCTTGGATGCCGGGGAAGATCTGCGAGTTCAGCGTCTTGGCGTACGCTTCCTTGCAGAGAATCAAACCGCCGCGCGGGCCGCGCAATGTCTTGTGCGTGGTGGTGGTGACGATGTCGGCGTGCGGGACCGGGCTTGGATGCACCCCGGCGGCGACGAGGCCGGCGATGTGGGCCATGTCAACGACGAGCGCGGCGCCGACTTCCTTGGCGATGGCGGCGAACGCGGCGAAGTCAATGATGCGCGGGTAGGCGCTGGCGCCGACGACGATGATGCGCGGTTTCTCGGCGCGGGCTAGGCGCGCGACTTCGTCCATGTCAATCTGTTCAGTTTCCTTGTTCAGGCCGTAGGGGACGATCTTGAACAGTTTGCCGGAGAAATTGACGGGCGAGCCGTGGGTGAGGTGACCGCCGAAGTTCAGGCTCATGGCCAGCAACGTGTCGCCGGGCTGGGCGAGGGCGAAGTAGGCGGCCATGTTTGCCTGGCTGCCGGAATGGGGCTGGACGTTGGCGTGTTCGGCGCCGAAAAGTTCCTTGGCGCGGTCAATGGCAAGTTGTTCGGCAACGTCCACGCATTCGCAACCGCCATAGTAGCGTTTGGCGGGATAGCCTTCGGCGTATTTGTTGGTGAGCACGCTGCCGGCGGCTTCGAGGACGGCAGGCGAGACGAAGTTCTCGCTGGCGATCAACTCGATGTTCTCCTGTTGGCGGCGTGTTTCGTGGCGGATGGCGTCGCTGATCTGCGGGTCGGTCTGGGAGAGCGCGGAGGCAGCCGGTTGGCAACAGGCGGGCGGCTGGTCCATTTTGCGGACGCGCCGTTCGTGGCGGCCGCCTTCGAATTCGGTCTTGAGCCAGATGTCGAGGATGGCGATGGCGCGCTCGCTGGTCATGCCTTCCTCCTCGGCGGAGAGCACTAGGGCGTTGGCGTCGTTGTGTTCGCGGCTGAGGCGCGCCCAACGTTCGTCGCCGACGAGCGCCGCGCGGACGCCGGGGAAGCGGTTGGCGGAAATGCTCATGCCGATGCCGCTCTTGCAGACGAGGACGCCGCGGTCAAACTTGCCGGCGACAATCTCCTTTGCGACGGCGAAAGCGTAGTCGGGGTAATCCACGGGATCGGTGGAGTGCGCGCCGAAATCGGCACAGGGATACCCGTGTTGTTCGAGCCATTCCTTGAGCGCGGCTTTCAACGCGATGCCGCCGTGGTCGGCGGCGATGGCGATGCGGAGCGATTGGGCGGGGGCGGCGCCGGTTTCGGCGCTGGACTTGCGCGCGGCTTCGGTCTGGTCAATGAAGGTAAGGATGCTGGGCATGGCGTTGCGGATTTGGTCGCGGGTGCGACGATAGACTTCGGTGGATTGGCTGATCGGATCGGAGATGTCGCGCCCGATGATTTCACCTTCCTCGAACTCGCGGACGATGAAAATCTTCTCCGCCGCCGCCGGGTAGAACGTCTGGATGGCGTCCTGTTGCTGGCGGGTCATGGTGAAGATGTAATCGGCTTCCTCGATGAGGCTGGAGTGGAGCGACTGGCTGATGAAATGCGAAAGGTCGAGACCGATTTCCGACATGACCGTGACGGCGGCATCGGTGGCGGCCTGGCCGTCGAGCGCGCCGAGGCCGGCGCTGAGCACGCGCAGGTCGCTGCGGCCGGCCAGCACGCGGCGCATCAACGCCTCCGCCATCGGGCTGCGGCAGACGTTGCCCGTGCAAACGAAAAGGATGGTCTTCATCGCCACGACAGCAACACCCGTATGCCCTTGAGAATGTCCACGGCGCGTTGAAGGACCACGTCGCGAACGGCGTTCTCCCCGTTGGCGCCGGTGGTCTTGTTGGTGGCGGATTTCGAGCCTGGGAAATCAACCGCTTCGCCCCGGTGATATTTCACGAGGTCGGCTTCGGTCATCATCTTGTGGGTCTGCTCGGCGGTGAGACTCGCCGTGAGGGTGACGTTTGTGGAGTTCATCACGGCGTCCTTCTCGATCTTCGCGTCAATCTTGACCGGCACATCCGGGGTAACGCCGCCGGGGAAAACGTCACCCTTTGGCAGCGCGATCTTGGCCGTCGCCACGCGCAACACGCGCCCGTCGCTAAGCGACAAATCCTGCCAGGCGAGCGCGCCGCCGGCGGTCGCCGCGCCAATGACGATGCCGCGGTCCTGACCGCGCAACGCGCCCGCGAGCACCTCGGCGGCGCCGCGCGTGTTGTTGTTCACCAGAATCATCAGCGGCGCGTCGGTCAGCTTCGCGTCAGCCCGCGCCTCGCAGCGGAACGGCACGGGCGGCTTGTCCGCCGACTTGATGGCAAACAACTCCTCGCTGTTGCGCAGGAACCGTCCCGCCAACACCGCGGCAGCCGCGAAATTCGTGCCGTCGGCAAATCGCAGGTCGAGCACGTAAGCGGTCACGTTGGCCGCGGCGAACTTCGCCAGCTCCGCGTCCAGTTCAGCGACCGCCGCCTGCTCGACGTCGGCCAGCCGGATGTAACCGATCTTCGGGTCAATGATCTCCGCGCGCGCCAATCGCTGGCCGGCGGATGCGCGCGACTGAATCGCGGCGACCGGTTTCGCTTTCGCCTCGGCGGCGCTGAGCAGTTGCGCGCCAGGACCGAGCGCCTTCAACAGGCCGGCGACCGTCGCGTCGGTGAGCCGTTTCTGGTCGAGACGGTTTGCGTCCACGTAATGCGACTTCAGCAGGCCGATGATCTCGGTCGTCTGCTTCAACTCGACGTTGTTGTCGGCGGCGATGCCGGCGGCAATTGCCAGTCCGATGAGAATTCCCGGGATAAGTTTCTTCATGTCTATTTCTTATTTCGCGCGAGCGCGCGGGCGGCAATATCGCGCCGGTACTGCATTCCGTCAAAGCGAATCCGCGCCACCGCCTCGTACGCCCGCTTGACCGCGCCCGCGATGCCGTCGCCGAGCGCCGTCACGCCCAACACCCGGCCGCCGTCGGTCACAATCCCGCCGTTCGCGCCCGCTTTTGTTCCCGCGTGGAACACCGTCACGCCCGGCAACTTCGCCGCGTCGTCGAGTCCCTCGATCAATTTGCCTTTCGCGTATTCGCCGGGATACCCGCCCGACGCCATCACGACGCAGACCGCCGCTTCCGATTTCCAGTTCAACGTCATCTCGCCGAGCGTGCCGTCCGCCGTCGCGCGGCACGCCTCCGCCAGATCGAAGTCCATCCGGGGCAAGACCACCTGCGTCTCCGGGTCGCCGAACCGGCAATTGTACTCGAGCAACATCGGCCCGCGGTCCTTCGTCAACATGATCCCGGCATACAACACGCCCCGGAAATCAATCCCGTCGGCCTGCAACCCCGCGAGCGTGCGGTCGAAAATATTCCGAATCTGCTCCTCCGGCACCTTGTCGAGCGCCGGGGTCGGCGAATACGCGCCCATCCCGCCCGTGTTCGGCCCCGTGTCATTGTCGCCGATGCGTTTGTGGTCCTGCGCCGCGGCGAGAATACGGTAGCACTTGCCGTCGGTCAGCGCCATGACCGACGCTTCCTCGCCGACGAGACATTCCTCGACGATGAGCTGATCACCGGCGGAACCGAAAACCTTCTTCTCCATGATGTCCGCAATCGCCGCCTCCGCCTCAGCAACCGATTTCGCGACGATGACGCCTTTACCGGCGGCGAGACCGTCGGCCTTGACGACCACGGGCGCGCCCCAACTGCGGACGCAAGCGCGGGCGGAGTTGGCGTCGGTGAAAATCTCGGCGCGGCCGGTGGGGACGCCGTGTTTGAGGAAGAATCGTTTTGAGAAGACCTTGCTGCCTTCGAGTTGCGCGCCGGCCTGTGACGGGCCGAAGACGCGGAGCCGGCGCGCCTTGAAGTAATCGGCGATGCCGGCGCAGAGCGGCGCTTCGGGGCCGACGACGGTGAGGCCGATGCACTTGAGCTGGACAAAGTCAGCGAGCTTCGCGATGTCGGTGGCGGCGATGGGCACGCACTCGGCGACCTGTGCAATGCCGGGATTGCCCGGCGCACAGTACAACTTTGTCGCCAGTTTGCTTTGGGCTAATTTCCACGCGAGCGCGTGTTCGCGCCCGCCGCTGCCGATCACCAGGATTTTCATGGACTCGCGGTGCCGACTGTAGAGGAGAGCCGCTTGCGGGTCAAACCCATTCTCAATCCCTATTCTCAATCGGGAGCAAGGCAACTTTTAATGGGGGGCACATAAGGTGAAATCAGTTGAGGGAGGGATTGGCACAACCCATGTGGGGAAACAGTTGCGCCCACCGACCATTCCGCCAGTACTCTTGCAACACCAACA